>ENA-UAOM01000214-UAOM01000214.1-human-gut-metagenome-genome-assembly--contig:-NODE-214-length-20352-cov-12.857664_pt1 | contig 20352 bp, 18 predicted proteins | sample MGYA00243468_ERZ654555 | MGnify/ENA primary metagenome ERZ654555 (study PRJEB26926, sample SAMN06164434) | human gut metagenome | biome: ENVO:00009003; feature: ENVO:2100002; material: ENVO:00002003... | reverse complement strand
TGGAATCAGTCCTAATCTTTTCGCGCTTCAAAAAGTTTTATCGGACAGCAATAAAAAACAATATTTAACCTACTAATTAACAGCGTATAGCATTATTTCGGATAGTTTGGGCTGTAAAGCAATGTTGACTCCCGTTGTTGTAGTTCTCCGTCTTTCACCCATTCTTCACCACGCTCTGACAGATGCTGCGCCATCGCACCTCGCATCGTTTCAAGAAGATTACTGTATTCGGCAACCTTAGACAAGTCAATTGTTTCACCGGGATCCTTATCCAGATCAAAAAGTTGTTCTTTGCCGGTGCGCAGAAACCATATATATTTCACATGCCCGTCAGTAATAGCAGTCCAGTAATTATCGTCGTAATAACAGGTGGCATGCTCCATCTCAATCCAGCAGCGCCAATTCGCGCGTGGATCTCTTATGAGCGTAAGCAATGAGCTTCCATCCATGTCGGCGGGCACAGTGTCACCACACGCGTCAAGAAACGTAGGCAATACATCACGCAGTTCCACAGGATTTTCAATAACCGATCCCGGAGCCGTACCCGCATCAGTTCCTTTTGGAGGCTTTACTATCATTGGTATGGAGGATGACCCCTGATAGGCGTATGTCTTACGCCACATATTATGGTCTCCAAGCATATCACCGTGATCGGATGTGAACAGAATCAAAGTATTGTCATACATGTTTTTCTCCTTGAGCGCTTCTACTATACGCCCTATCTGCTCATCCACAAAAGTGACGGACGCATAGTAGTGCCTGCGCGAATTATCCACATAATCCTCGCCAAACTGCCCGTATGCGGCATCATGATTTTTTACCGGATCCGTAACCTTCTCGCCCGTTTTACAGCTCCATTCTCCATGCGCTGCTTTTGGCATCGCTATATTACTGTATTTACGTAACAATCTTTCCGGGGGATCATAGGGACTGTGCGGCCGCGCAAACGACACCTTCAAAAACAATGGCTTATCGCCACTGAAATTCTTTATGGTGTTTACTGCCATATCAGCCGTCCACACTGTCGGATGAAGCCTCTCAGGCAGCTGGTACACCTTTGCCCCGTGATCGTTCCATCCTATCCCTGTTGAATCTGGATTCAGACCCGGTGCCTGTGTCATAAACCACTTTCTGTAGTCACTGCAAAAATACGGCGATTCCACTCTGCCGCTTTCGTCAAGCATGGTTACATGAAATCCGTGCAAAGCATTTTGCGGCGACCAGTGCATTTTACCCAAACCTATAGTAAGATAACCGTTATCCCCAAGCATTTGCGGCATTTCATATCGGTAATGCTCGGCAACCTTTCCATAGCCAAGCATACCGTGATGCCATGGCGACATCCCCGTCAGAAGCCCGGCTCTTGCAGGTGTGCTGCTGGGACATGCGCTGAAAGCATGACTGAATCGATAGCCGTCACGCGCAAGGCCATCAAGGTTGGGAGTTATTATTGCATCATTACCCGCGCAGTGCATCGCGTCCCCGCGCTGCTGGTCAGCCATCAGCAATATAATATGAGGGCGTTTACACTCCTGAGCCTGAACTCCTGTTACGGCACAGGCAGAAACTATCGACAGAAATAATTCAGGCTTCATTCACCGGAAATGGAATTTTAATTAAAATGCCTTAAAACGGAGCCTGTTCTCCATCAGACACCGGAGCAAGGAAATCGGCACTGCCTCCACCCAACGGTTCAGCTCCTCCGAATGAGGAGGCCAAGTCTGGATTATTAAGGCCCGACCCTATGGTCTGTGGAGCGGATGTCATGTCAGTGCCACCGTCCCAATTTTCAAAACGTGCGTATTTGGCTTTAAACCGCAATTCCACATCGTCCACTCTACCGCTACGGTGCTTGGCGACAATAAACTCCGCAAGACCGCGTATATCTCTGCCGGAACCGTCGGTATCAGACCGCAGATAATACTCCGGACGGTGAATGAAACAAACGATATCGGCATCCTGCTCTATCGCACCAGATTCGCGAAGGTCGCTCAACTGAGGTCGCTTGCCTTCCTTGCTGTCACCACGTGATTCCACACTACGGTTCAACTGCGAAAGAGCCACTATAGGAATATTCAGCTCTTTGGCAAGCTGCTTAAGTGAACGCGATATCATACTGACCTCCTGCTCACGGCTTCCGAACTTCATTCCGGAGGCATTCATCAGCTGAAGATAGTCTATTATTATCATTTTCACATTATGCTCGCGCACAAGGCGGCGTGCCTTTGTTCTGAGTTCAAATATTGAGAGCGAAGGCGTGTCATCTATATATAAAGGTGCGCCGTAAAGATTCTTTATACGCGCCATAAGCTGGTCCCATTCTACCGGTTGTAACTGACCGCTCTTGATTTTTTCGCTCTCCAGCTCACACACATTGCTTATAAGACGGCCCACAAGCTGAAGATTGCTCATTTCCAATGAAAATATTGCAACAGGCGTATTATAATTCACAGCCATGTTCTTAGCCATGGAAAGCACAAAAGCCGTCTTACCCATGGCAGGACGCGCGGCAATAATTATAAGATCCGAAGCTTGCCAGCCGGATGTGAGTTTGTCAAGTTCATGATAGCCGGATGCCAGACCGCTAAGACCCGACGGACGGTTGGCGGCAGTCTGTATCTGATCGATGGCAGCTCCTATCACAGGATCTATCTGAGTCACATCCTTTTTTACATTGCGCTGCGATATTTCAAACAGATGTCCTTCAGCCTCTTGAAGCAGATCATCCACATCATTGCTCTCGTCAAAAGCTTTTTTCTCCACTTCCGATGCAAAAGTAATCAGCTCTCGTGCCAGATATTTCTGCGCAACAATACGGGCGTGGTACTCCACATGTGCTCCTGATGCCACACGCGAAGTCAATTCCGAAACAAAAAGCGGACCTCCAGCCTCATCCAAAGTGCCATTGAGCCTCAGCTGCTCGGTAACGGTAAGCATGTCAATAGGCTGCTGCGAGGCTCCGAGAGTCTGAATTGCTTCATATATCTTACGGTTAGACGGTTCATAAAAGCATTCAGGCTTCAATATGTCACACACCACAGTATATGCATCTTTTTCAAGCATGAGCGCACCAAGAACAGCCTCCTCCAGATCTTTGTCGCGAGGCAACTGACGGCCGCCGTAATCATACAATGGCTGCGATTGTGATTTCTTCTTGATATTATCGTTATAAGGTGTAGGCATAATCGTTCGGAATTTATTTCAAATACAAAAATACGGTTTTTTTGTGTAACTTCGCCGATAAATTATTCTACACATTATTAACACTTATATATAATAGTAGATGATATCGTTTCCGAATGCAAAAATCAATATAGGACTTGACATCCTTCGCAAGCGCCCCGACGGTTATCATGATATTTGCACCGTAATGGTTCCCGTTCCTTGGTGCGATATACTTGAAATAGTACCTTCAAAAGGCATTGACACTACTTTAACCGTCACAGGACGGAGGGTGGACTGCCCGGCTGAAAAAAATCTGGTCATGAAAGCCTACCGAGCATTGAACGACATCACCCCCCTCCCTCCCCTTGACATTCATCTACACAAAATCATACCCGATGGCGCCGGAATGGGCGGAGGATCCTCCGATGCAGCCTTCACGCTCAGCACCATCAACAAACTTCTGCAGCTTGACATTCCCGATGATACACTCGCCCAAATAGCATCTTCAATTGGAGCCGACTGTCCCTTTTTCATCTACAACAGGCCAATGCTGGCAACCGGAACCGGCACAGATCTTCAACCTATTGAATTGGATTTGAGCCGTTTCGCCATACAGATTGTCAAGCCGCCGATTCTCATTCCCACCAAGGAAGCTTATGCCTCTCTCATCCCGGCTCAGCCATGCACGCCATTATATGAGCGAATCAGAAAGCCCGTCATTTACTGGCAACAGGGGATAATAAACAATTTTGAGCCATCCATATTCACAAAACACCCGGCAATCAAAGCCATCAAACAAGCCATGATTGATGCCGGTGCAGTGTATGCGTCAATGACCGGAAGCGGATCGGCAGTATATGGGTTATGGGAGCGTGACAACTTGGCAGACTTGCCATCGGAAATCACACGTGATTGCACCATATTTTCTGCCAACATGCAGTAACGGTGAACGATATATCGTTTTTATTGTTATCAAAATAGAAAGCCATGTGTGCAAACGCACATTTTGGCAAAGTTTTTGTAGTGGCAAATTAGAAACTTATTACAATCATGAGCAACAAAAATAAAAACAAGCACACCGCTCCTGCTTCTGACGCTGATGAAGTAGAAATCATGGATAACGTACAGGAAGCTGAAACCGACAATCAGTCTCAATCTGATGAAGAAATTGAAAACTCCGAAATGAGCGAGATTGACACTCTGGCAAAAGAGTTGGGTGAAACCAAAGAAAAGCTTGAAAAAGAAAAACGCGAATACCTGTTCCTTATGGCGGAGTTTGACAATTTCCGCAAACGCACCATTAAAGAAAAAGGCGACATTATTCGTAACGCAGCCGAAAGCGTACTCAAAGGTCTTCTCCCCATTGTTGACGACTTTGAGCGCGGACTTGCAGCACTGGAGTCAACTGATGACACCGATGCCGCCAAACAGGGTATGCAACTTATATACAACAAACTGATAAAGTATCTTGAACAGAATGGTGTGAAGCCGATTGAAAGCACCGGAGCTGAATTCAATCCCGATCTTCATGAGGCCATAGCAATGGTGCCTACCGAAGATGAAAAAATGAAGGGCAAAGTCATAGACACTCCCACCAAAGGATACACCATCAACGACAAAGTGCTCCGCTACGCCAAAGTAGCTGTAGGACAGTAATCCACACCTGACAACCATATTAAATCATGGACAAAAGAGATTATTATGAAGTGCTTGGCGTAAGCAAATCAGCTACCCCTGAGGAGCTGAAAAAAGCTTACCGCAAAATGGCAATCAAATACCACCCGGATAAAAATCCGGGCAACAAGGAAGCCGAAGAGAAGTTCAAGGAAGCTGCCGAAGCTTACGATGTGCTTTCCGATCCTGAAAAGAGAGCCAAATACGATCAGTTTGGCCACAGCATGGGACCGCAGGGATTTCCGGGTGCCGGTGGTAGCGGCGGTTTTGGCGGCTACGGCGGTTTTGGCGGCGGCATGTCCATGGAGGATATCTTTTCCGCTTTCGGCGATATTTTCGGTGGACACATGCACGATGCAGGCGGATTTGGAAGCGCCGGACGTCGTCCCCGCACACGGCAGCGTCGGGGTGACGACCTTCGCATAACCATAAAAATGACACTTGAGGATATTGCCAAAGGTGTTGACAAAACCCTTAAGCTCAAATCATTCGTTGCTGATCCTCACTGCCACGGCACAGGCGCAAAAGACGGCACATCATTCACCACTTGTCCCACTTGCCACGGTACCGGCACTGTGATGCGCACCCAGCAGAGCATCTTTGGAGTGCAGCAGAGCGCAGCCATTTGCCCTGAATGTAATGGCGAAGGCAAGGTAATACAGGACAAATGTCAGTACTGCAACGGCACCGGTGTGGAGCACAAAGAGCAAACATTGTCATTCCATATTCCTGCCGGCGTTACCGGAGGCATGACCCTCACCATTAAGGGCAAAGGCAATGCTCCTATGCACGGAGGTGTCAACGGCGACCTGCTCGTAGTGATTGACGAGATAAAGCACCCCGAGCTGATTCGTGATGGCAACGATGTGATTTATAACCTTATGCTTGATTTCCCCACTGCCGCTTTGGGCGGATCTGTTGAAGTGCCCACTCTTGGTGGTCGTGCAAGACTGAAAATTCCTGCCGGAACACAGCCCGGCAAAATATTACGACTTCGCGGCAAAGGACTGCCCGAGTATCAGGGCTACAACACCGGCGACGAACTCATCAATGTGATGGTTTATGTGCCGGAAAATCTTACCGATGACGAAAAGTCCAAGATAGAAGCCTTGAACAACTGCCCCGACATCAAGCCCACCGAAGATGCCAAGCATAGAATATTCAGCAAGCTTCGTCATATCTTTGACAAAAACAACTCCTAACCTATAACAGACATCCAACAACTACCGAAGCCGCTCATTAGAGCGGCTTCGGTAGTTTATACCCTCTCGATTTCGCATCCTGCCACCGGCACCCACACTTCTTCAGCATGAGAACGACCAATGGCAATAGATCCGGCGCAAAAGCATATTACATAAACGCACTAAAAAACCCGGAACGTAAACGCTCCGGGCTATCGTTATGCATCTTGTAGCGGGACCGAGAATTGAACTCGGGACCTCCGGGTTATGAATCCGACGCTCTAACCAACTGAGCTATCCCGCCATTGCCTAAATGCGAGTGCAAAGATAGACAGTATTTATTTCTTGGCCAAATTTTTCAGACACAAATTTCAATTAAATTTTTGCGCCGGATTGTTATGACCTGATTTTCAACAATTGAATCAGATCTCTTTCCTCAGTTCATCACACCACTCTTTAATACGTTTATCAACCGTATCGGCATGATTGACTTCATCTATGAGCAAACCGACAGCCTCACCGTCGGCATTCACCGACTTGCTTTTTGAAAAATCATAACCGTCCACATTGAACTGGCCCACAATTGTAGCTTCGGTTGGCTTTACATACTCCAGAAGTTCCTCTACTCCATTGCAGAACGTATCCGCCATGGTTTCGTCTCCGCAGCCAAACAAAGCCACTTTTTTACCCTTAAGGCTGAGGCCCTGCAATCCGTCAGCAAAATCGTGAGCATCATCCTGCATGTCGCCGTCTCCCCATGTGCTTGTTCCCATAATCAGCACATCATACGGAGCCACATCGCTCGGACTGCTTTTTGACATATCGTGAACATCAGTGTCTGCCACTCCAAGTTCTTTTGCAATTTGTCGCGCCACACCAGCTGTTGTACCGGTTGTGGAGCCATAGAATATACCTATTTTATTCATAATCACATAAATTATAAAATCTATATTTTTTAACGCTAACTGTCGTTTTATTGTTCAGAAAAACGTGTTACTTATCCATTAAAAACTTTTTTTGTGCTTTATAGCATAATTATCACATGCATTGTGCAGAATTTTACTACCTTTGCACTTTGATTATTCATCTACAGAACATCAACATCCGGATTATGGCAGAAGCTAAAAAAATCTCCACTGCACTTATCTCAGTGTTCCACAAAGACGGTCTTGACCGCATACTTTCCCTACTTCATTCCAATGGCGTGAAATTCCTCTCCACCGGCGGCACACGACAATTCATCGAGTCTCTCGGTTACGAGTGTGATGCCGTTGAGGATCTCACATCCTACCCCTCTATACTTGGCGGCCGCGTAAAGACCCTCCACCCCAAAGTGTTCGGCGGCATTCTCGGTCGCAGAGACATGGATAGCGACATCGCACAGATGCAGCAATACGAAATCCCCGAAATAGATCTCGTAATAGTTGACCTCTATCCTTTTGAGGACACAGTAGCCTCAGGTGCCTCACACGCTGACATAATTGAAAAAATTGACATAGGCGGTATTTCCCTGATTCGCGCAGCAGCCAAGAACTATGCCCATGTAGCAATCGTAGCTTCCAAAGCTCAATATGCTCCATTTGCTGAAATGCTTGAACGGCACAACGATGCTTCCACCACCCTTGAAGAGCGTTTATGGCTCGCCAAAGAAGCATTTGCTGTTTCGTCCGCCTACGATTCCCACATATTCAACTATTTTGACATGCCCGAAGGCCCATCTGCACTTCGCTTGGCTCTGGACCACAAAAAAGAGCTCCGTTATGGTGAGAATCCCCATCAGCAAGGTGCCTTCTTCGGTGATTTTGAAAAACTTTTCCACCAGCTGCACGGCAAAGAAATCTCCTACAACAATCTTCTTGACATTGATGCAGCTGTATGCCTCATTTCTGAGTTTACCGAGCCTACATTCGCTATCCTCAAACACAACAATGCATGCGGACTTGCCACTCGCCCGACAATGGCCGAGGCATGGAAAGACGCTCTCGCAGGCGACCCTGTATCTGCCTTCGGAGGTGTTCTCATTGCCAATCGCGCCATAGATGCCGAGACAGCCGAAGAAATCAACAAAATCTTCTTTGAAGTAATCATTGCTCCCGAATACACTGAAGATGCACTGAAAATCCTTGAACAAAAGAAAAATCGTATCATTCTGGTTCAGAAAACCCAGCTTGACACCAAATACCAGATACGCACCGTTCTCAATGGTGCACTTATGCAACAGCGCGACCTGAAAGTAGAGACTCCTGACGACTTGACTTCAGTCACACTCAAGTCTCCGGATAATGCCCAGATTCAGGACATGCTTTTTGCCAACAAAATCGTGAAGCATTCTAAAAGCAACGCTATTGTACTTGCCAAAAACAATCAGCTCTTGGCAAGCGGCGTAGGCCAGACAAGCCGTGTTGACGCTCTCAAGCAGGCCATTGCCAAGGCTCAGTCTTTTGGCTTTGATCTCAAAGGAGCTGTGATGGCTTCCGATGCCTTCTTCCCCTTTGCCGACTGCGTGGAAATAGCCCACGAAGATGGCATTGATGCTGTTATACAACCCGGCGGTTCTATTCGCGACAACGACTCCATTGCATATTGCAATGAACACGATGTTGCCATGGTCACCACCGGAATTCGCCATTTCAAACACTAATTTATCTACTTAAAATCCTTCGACACAAGAAATGGGTATTTTTTCACTCACCAAAGAGATTTCTGTGGATCTTGGCACAGCCAATACCCTCATTATCCATAACGACAAAATCATCATTGACGAGCCTTCTATTGTGGCCATTGATGTGCGCACCGGCAAAATGATTGCCGTGGGCAAAGAAGCGCAGCGCATGTGGGGCCGCGAACCCGAAGGCATCCGATGCGTACGTCCTTTGCGCAAAGGTGTTATCGCCGACTTCAATGCCGCCGAAATGATGATACGCGGTCTTATAGGCAAAGCCTCAAGCAAGAACAAATGGTTCAGCCCATCCATGCGCATGGTGGTAGGCATCCCTTCCGGTTCTACCGAAGTGGAAATACGTGCGGTGCGCGACTCCTCCGAACATGCTGGCGGCCGCGATGTTTACATGATTTATGAACCTATGGCAGCCGCCCTCGGTATAGGGCTTGATGTTGTAGCCCCCGAAGGCAACATGATTGTTGACATAGGAGGCGGTACAACCGAAATCGCCGTCATTTCATTGGGTGGCATCGTCTCCAACAAGAGTATCCAGATAGCCGGTGACGACCTCACTGCCGACATTATGGAGCACATGAAACGTGTCCACAATGTTCGTGTGGGCAACCGCACCGCCGAGCTTATAAAAATCAACGTAGGCTCTGCTCTTACCGAGCTTGAGGATGCACCGGAAGATTACATCGTGCACGGACCCAACCAGATGACCGCTCTTCCCATGGAAGTACAGGTTTCTTATCAGGAAATATCTCATTGCATCGAGAAATCAATTTCCAAGATTGAAGCCTCTGTGCTTGCCGCTCTGGAGCAAACTCCCCCCGAGCTTTATGCCGACATCGTTCGCAATGGCATCTACCTTGCAGGCGGTGGTGCTCTCCTGCGCGGTCTGGACAAGCGTTTGACTGACAAAATCGGTATCCAGTTCCACGTGGCCGAAGACCCCTTGAAAGCAGTGGCCAAAGGCACCGGTGTGGCTCTGAAAAACATTGACAAGTTCAAATTCCTCATTCGCTAATATAGTTGGGAGGTAGGCAGAAGTGCGCAATCTCATCAACTTTCTGATACGCTTTTCGTCATGGATACTTTTTATGGTATTCGTGACGATTAGTTGCGTACTCCTGTTTCAGAACAATCCCTACCAGCATTCCATCTATCTGTCATCAGCCAACGCTCTGAGCACCTCATTGTACAATGGAGCACACTCCGTGACATCCTATTTCAGCCTGCGCGACATCAACGAGGACCTTACTCGCCGCAACGCGCAACTTGAAAGTCAGGTACTTGCGCTCAAATCGCAGATTGCCCGTTACAAAATTGCCGAGTATGCTGCCACAGTGCCGGTTGACACCTCGCTTGCCCGTTACAACTTTATCATAGCCCATGTAATCAACAACAGCGTGCATCGTCCGCACAATTACATAACCTTGGATAAAGGATCGCTTGACGGCATCGCCGAAGAAATGGGTGTTGTGAATGAAAACGGTGTGGTAGGAATTGTCAATAAGGTTGGACCGCACTCTGCAAGAGTCATATCCGTGCTCAACAACTATCTCCGCGTATCAGCAAAAGTAAAGGCAAGCGAACAGGTAGGATCCTTGGTATGGGACGGCAAAAACCCCTCAGAAGCCATTCTTGAAGAGTTGCCCCGTCATGCCACTTTCAAAGTAGGCGACACCGTTGTCACCAGTGGCTACTCCACAGTGTTCCCCGAAGGTGTGCCTGTGGGCATTGTTACAAAGCCCCTCAAAGACTACGACGAAAACTTTTTTGCATTGCGGGTGCGTCTTTTCACCGACTTCTCCACTCTTAACACCGTGCGGGTGGTACGCGACATGATGAAACCTGAACTGCTGGAAGTGGAGAGCGACGAGGAACCGCAACGCAAGTTTTAACCACAACAAGCCATGACAAAAATCACACTACAGCTCATGCTTTTAACGCTGATACTCATATTGGCGCAAGTCATTGTGCTCAATCATGTGTGCCTGTGGGGCGTAGCGGTGCCAATGGCTTTCATATATGTGATTCTCAGGCTTCCGCTCACATTGCATCTCAACTATGTGCTCACATTCAGCTTCCTGCTTGGTCTCATCATCGATGTTTTCTCCGACACTCAGGGAATGAATGCTCTTGCATGTACCATCGCGGCCGTATTGCGTAAACCAGTGCTCAGGCTCTATGTGTTGCGTGAAGACGAGCTTGGCGACCTCATGCCTTCAATGCACTCGCTCGGCACCGCTGCCTATGTCAAGTACGCCGTTACGATGTCGCTGATATACTGCACGCTAATATTCGTTATCGAAGCATTCTCAATGTTCAACATTCTGTTGCTGATAGCACGAATCGTATGCAGTACACTGCTCACTACCCTGCTATTGATTTGTATTGACTGTATCACAGTAAACCCCGGTGAGAAAAGATTATAAGTTAGAAAAGCGTAAATATGTGATAGGCAGCTTTATCGTGGTGATAGTGCTGATTTATCTCGTGCGCTTGTTCAACCTTCAGGTACTTGACTCAAGCTACAAGGATGAGGCCGATTCCAATGCTTTTCTGCGCAAAGCCATATACCCGTCACGAGGCATAATCTACGACCGCAACGGAAACGTGGTGGTATTTAACCGACCCGCCTACGACATTATGATGATTCCCCGAGATGTGCAGCCGTTTGACACTCTTGACTTGTGTCGCACGCTCGGCATAACACCCGAAAAACTCCGCAAGAGATTTTCCGACATGCGCGACAAGAGGCTGAATCCCGGTTATTCATCCTATTCTCCGCAAGTGCTTATGACGCACCTCTCGGCCGAGGATTATGGACGCCTTCAGGAAAAAATGTATCGCTATCCGGGATTTTTCATACAAAAACGAATACTGCGTGAATACAACTATCATTGCGGGGCCAACCTCCTCGGCGACATACGCGAGGTGTCTCAAAAGGATATTGACAATGATCCCTACTATTCGCGAGGTGACTACACCGGCGACCTGGGAGTGGAAAAAAGCTATGAAAAGTTTTTGCGCGGAGAAAAAGGCGAGGAAATTCTGATTCGCGATGCCCTCGGCCAGATTCAGGGAAAATATGAGGGGGGCGCCCGCGACAAAGCCGCCATATCGGGCAAAAACCTCAAACTCAGCATTGACATTGAGCTTCAGCAATATGCCGAGAGCCTGATGGTCAACAAAATTGGCGCAGTCGTAGCAATTGAGCCTGCCACCGGTGAGGTTCTTGCGCTTGTAAGCAGCCCCACCTACGACCCTTCACTGCTTGTGGGCAGGGAGCGAGGCAACAATTATGCCAAGCTCAACAAGGACCCGCTCAAGCCGCTCTACGACCGTTCCATAATGGGCGTTTATCCGCCCGGATCCACGTTCAAGCCCGGACAAGGATTGATTTTGCTTGAGGAGGGCATCATAGGACTTGGCACACCATTCCCCTGCCATCGCGGTTACATAAGCGGGCGTCTTAAAGTCGGTTGTCACCCACATGCGTCTCCCATAACTCTCAAGCCGGCATTGCAAACCTCCTGCAACGCTTTTTTCTGTTGGGGCCTTAAGAATATGATTGACCGTCGCTCCAAATATGGCACAGCAGCCGACGCATTTGAGGTATGGAAAACCCACCTTGTAGAGCTGGGATACGGCTATAAACTCGGCATAGACCTTCCCGGCGAAAGCCGTGGCTTCATTCCCAACGCCAAATTCTACAACAAAGTATATGGCGAAGGGCATTGGAGCGCAAACACCATTATTTCAGTTGCCATAGGACAAGGTGAGATTCTTGCCACTCCCCTTCAAATCGCCAACCTCGGAGCCACCATTGCCAACCGAGGATGGTTCATTACGCCACATGTGGTAAAAGAGATTGAAGACACCGTTATTGACGCCAAATACTCCGAAAAGCATCGTCCCGACATCCACCAGGAGCATTTCAATTCCGTGGCCGAGGGCATGCGCATGGCAGTAACCGGCGGCACATGCCGTCTTGCAAATCTACCCGACATTGAGGTATGCGGCAAAACCGGTACAGCCCAAAATCCCCATGGACGCGACCACTCCGTATTTCTCGGATTTGCACCTTATCACAATCCCAAGATTGCAATATGCGTGTACGTGGAAAACGCCGGCTACGGTGCCACTTTTGGGGTTCCGATAGGCAGTCTTCTCATTGAGAAATATCTCACCGGCAAGATTGCTGAGAATCGCAAATATATTGAAACACGTATGTTGACCTCAAATACTATTATTTACAGTGGAGTCAAGAAACACTAACTCATCGCTGCTGCATAATGTTGACTGGTTCACGATTGCAATCTATCTGATACTTGTAATTGCAGGTATCTTCAGCATCTATGCCGCAAGCTACGATTTCGACAACGCTTCCATACTCAATGCTGCCGAATTTTCAGGCAAACAGATCCGATGGATAGGCATGGCACTTGTGCTTGCACTCGTGCTCCTGCTTTTTGATGCCAGAATGTATGAGACTTATGCCTACCCTATCTATATAGTGGTAATGTTCATCCTCCTGATAACCATATTTGTAGCCCCGGACATTAAGGGATCTCATTCATGGCTTGTATTCGGGCCTTTACGGTTTCAGCCGGCAGAATTCGGAAAATTTGCCACAGCATTGGCCCTTGCAAAATTATTCAGCGGCTATAATTTCCGGCTCAATGCCTCCAAAAACAATTATTTCCGGGCACTTACCATCATCATACTCCCCATCCTTCTCATCATAGCCCAGAAAGAAACAGGTTCCGCACTGGCCTATCTCGCCCTGTTTTTCGTGCTCTATCGCGAAGGCATGAGCGGACTTGTGCTTATGGCAGCAGGATGCGCTGTGCTGTTTTTCGTAGTGGCAATCAAATACACTGCATCCACCTATCTCGGCATTCCCGCCGGAGAAGCAGCCGTATTCGGTATGATTATGTGCATTATGGTGGGATTGCTCGCCATCTACTGCAAGCATATCATAGCTGCACGAAATGTAGCTGTGTGGTATGTGGGCACTTTCGTCATAGTGGCCGTACTTGATGCATTTGGCATCACGGTGCCCGGACTCGCTTATTTCATTTCCGCCATATCCGTTGCTTGCCTCTACTCCGCATTTCTCACCATGCGCAGCCATGCTCGCAAACTGTGGATAACTGTAGGCGCCACCGTTGCATCAGTTATATTTCTGTTTTCGGTCAACTATGCATTTGATTCCATTTTGCAGCCCCATCAGCAGCAGCGTATCAAAGTAACCTTGGGCATCGTTGATGACCCTTTGGGCAAAGGCTATAACGTAAATCAATCGCGTATAGCCATAGGTTCCGGAGGTTTCGCCGGCAAAGGATTTCTCAACGGCACCCAGACCAAGCTCAAATATGTGCCCGAGCAGCACACCGACTTCATCTTCTGCACTATTGGCGAAGAGCAAGGATTTCTTGGAGCATCGGCGGTATTGATTTTGTTCCTCTGCCTCATACTCAGAGTCATGCATTTGGCCGAACGGCAGCCCACGGTATTCGGACGCGTATATGGCTATTGCGTAGCCTCATATTTCATATTCCATCTCGCCATCAACGTGGGCATGGTTATCGGGCTTTGTCCCGTAATTGGTATTCCCCTGCCGTTTTTCAGCTATGGAGGCTCCTCATTGTGGAGCTTTACGTTCCTGCTTTTCATATTACTGCGAATTGACGCCTCGCGGCGCGAGCATCTGTCATATTAACATTATTTTCCCTTGGCTTAGCCACAATTTTTTTGCAACTCACAACGGCAAGTATTAACTTTGCAACATGCAGCAGGTATTGCAGATACTATTCACCGGAGTGATAATAGGCGTGTTTATATCCGCCCCAATGGGCCCTATCGGCATGCTTGTCATTCAACGCACTCTATACAAGGGGCGTGTACCCGCATTCTTTACCGGCTTGGGGGCTGCATTGTCCGACCTTATATACTGCCTGCTCACAGGTCTTGGACTGTCATTCGTCACTGATTTCATCCAGAGCAACCAGTCAGTGCTTCAGATTATCGGATCGGTCGTGCTCATAATCTATGGCATCTACCTCTTTCGCAGCAATCCGTCCCGATCTCTCAAACCGGCCACACAGGCTGCCAACACATATTGGCGTGATTTTGCCACCGGATTCCTTTTCACAGTGTCCAATCCGTTGATTCTTTTCTTTATCATTGGCCTGTTTGCACGCTTCAACTTCATGGACACCACCTATAGCTACTACCATTACATAACAGGCTACTGTGGCATAATACTTGGAGCCATCGGATGGTGGTTTGTCATAACTTATCTTGTCAACAAGCTTCGCGCACACTTCAATGTGCGCTCTTTGTGGCTCATCAACAGGATTATCGCCGTCCTGCTTAGCATAATGGCGCTTATAGGACTCTTTACAGCCGTCAAAACTTTATTACAACCTTGAATATAATATGAAAGCTAACCCCAAATCACTTTCAGTACCCTACATCCCCGAGCTTGACAACGCAGAGCTTGAAACAGTTGGCAAAATTCTTGATGAGAAAGGCAACAAAAATCCCATTGACATCCTCAATTGGAAAGAGCAATTTCCCTATCATCCCCTCACCTCTTTCTCTATAGCTCATTCAGGCACACACATCTATGTGGAATTTTTTGTGCGTTGCAACTACCTGCGTGCCGTAAACTACACCAACAACTCTCCCGTACATCAGGACTCATGCGTAGAATTTTTTGTTGCCCCCAAAGGGTCGCAGCCCTATTATAATTTTGAGATGAACTGCATCGGCACCCTCCATGCCGCATGCCGCATGGACCGTCACAACGGCACTCCCCTCACCGATGAACAGCTTGCCACAGTACGACGCTATGCATCCTGCGGAACTCGCCCGTTTGAAGAGCTTGAAGGCATGTTCTCTTGGAGCGTCGTTATGGCCATTCCTTTGGAATTGATAGGAGTGAAATACGAAGGCAAACCTATAACCATGCATGGCAACTTCTACAAATGTGCCGACCTCACCTCAAGTCCGCACTTCCTCACATGGTCGCCCATTGACACTCCCGAACCCGATTATCACCGCCCCGAATTCTTCGGCGAGATAACATTGGAGTAACCGATATTTCAAAAAATATCTTAAAAATAGCCTTGCGCTCTTGCACAGTCAAAATATTCGCCCTACCTTTGTGCCATCAAAAGGAGATTTGATCACCGCAAGGTGTAAAGATGGCGATTTAGTGTAGTGGCCTAGCACGCCACCCTCTCACGGTGGAGACCAGGGTTCGATTCCCTGATTCGCTACACAAGAAAAGGACTCATAATTGAGTCCTTTCTTTTTATACCCTCTCTTCACCCTTGCTCCGGCCGCTTCAAATAAGATCAGTTACTTGAACCTATGGTAAATATAGCGGGCGAGGCCAAACACATATCTGCGCATACCCGGACGACAAAGCAATCGGTCAAACCATCCGAGATGTCCGCCGAGCAATTTTACTATATAGCCCACATAAAACATTGCAAACAGTGTACCCGGACCGATAATATTCCACTGCCATGCGCCCCAGAACATATAGCAGCTCACTACAGTCAGTGCCACAAGCGACACATCCACAGCAATCTTGATTTTGGGGAAAGGACAACCTGTAACGCGGCTTATCGCCACCGGAAGCCCCTCTCCGGGCATTGTCACAGAACCGCATCTCACCTCAAAAACTATGCCGATACCCATTACTGTACATCCCACAAACTGGGCTACCGTCTGTTGCATCATAGTGGAACAGTCAACAAATGATGTCGCCCACATATTCACATCAATCAGTGCCCCGAATACAAATCCTATTATAAGCTGAAAAAGCTGTATTTTTTCAAAGCGTTTTCGCAACACCAGAATTTGTCTCAGCACTAATATAATGTTCATCACATTGGTATAACCACCTATCGTAAGTGGCGGAGCAAGATTTTGTGTGCCTGCTATTGAAAATGCCATTGGCAACGCTGAAATAACACTGCTGCCGAGATTTGACCTGACACACAGGGCGACTCCGAGAGTCATAAAATAAAGTGAGACAAGAAGGAGCAGGTGTTGCCATACAAATCCAATAATCCTGTCCCTTCCGAGTAGTGAAACGGATTTTATCATGTGCATCTTTTTTACCTATGCACAAAATTACAAATTTTTTGATTGCAGACAATGCCTCATGCAGCATCTCGAGCCACCTCTCGTCACATAATAACCATTCATAAGATAATATCAGATATTATTCAAATTAGAGCCATTTGTACTGACAGTGTACTGCGCCGATATAGCCCAATGTATATCAGCGCAGTTTTTAAGTTTGTATAGATTATTATTCCGTTCTTTTATGAATTTCCAAGAATTTGTATCCATTAAAATGGACAAGATGATTTGGATTATCAGCAATCCAAACCTCAGTTTCCCAAGCTATATCTTTAGCTTTTTGTCGGAACATATTTTTGTCCTCAAATGCAGTGAAGAAAACGGGGATTGCAGTACAGCCGGATTCTTTCAGTTTGTCCTTTATTCTTCTTAATCGCACTTCACTCCATTCTCCAGTTGAGTGAAATGCTTCAATTAGAAATAGAAGGTTTCGGCTTGGAGTATATGCAATTACGTCGGGTAATTCCTCATGTTCAAGGGTGAAGAATTTAATTTCTTCCAGCCCCTTTTTATCAAGGTGAAGAAATTTATCCTCAGTATCACCTATATACAGAACATTAGCCCCGAATCCAAATCTTGGAAGAAGTTCTTCTATTATCGCTTTCTGTAGATTGTTGTGTTCTCCGTAGGAAAGTGATAACTTTTTCCCATTTGGCAACGTGACGGGAACACGATTTAACTCTCTGAAGCATCTGAGTTCTTCTTTTAACGATACTTGCTTCTCTTGATATTCTTTGAGACGAGCACTCCAATCCTTGGTTTTATAAGCTTTAAGCAAATCAACGAAGTTTTTACTTAAAGTGTATCCTCGCGATGGATTATTAACGGCTTGTGAAGTTCCAGCAGAAGAACTCACAACGATATTAGCCTCTACAAGAAATTTTAAATCCTTTCTTCTTATATCATCATAAGATCCCGATGATATTTTCTCTCCATAATTGTAGTTCTCATATTCAATTATATCCCTTGTTCTTAGGAAAACACCGGATTCCGAAGACCTTGCTTGCGAAAATGATTTAGTGATTCCTCCTACCGCCAAACATGCTTTGGCCATTCGCTCCAGCCTTCTATGGCTACCATCTGTTGGAACGCCAATGATAGACAAGATGTCTAATAGTTGAGAAACGAGCTGTTTTATACGAGAAGGAGTCCCCTCCTTAAATTGTATTTCCATAATTAAAAATCAAATAGATTGTCAAAAGTCTTCAATGCTAAAATTTCATCTCCCGTTTTTTGAGGCAAATTCAATGTTTTTTTGACTGCGTAAGCCAATTTGTAAGCCAAGAGAGGTGGAACTGCATTGCCAATCTGATAGAATTGTTTTGCTTCTGCTCCCTGGAATTCAAACCAATCCGGAAACGCTTGTAATCGTGCAGCTTCGGCAGTCGTAAGGCGTCTACGCCTTCCATCTGGCAATTTCACCCTTTGCATGTCTGAAGTTGCTCCTGCAAGATTACGACATGTAATAGTTCTAGCTGGCTTATTTGGATATAGATCTCGAGGATTCACACAGTGAGATTTTCTCTCATATTCAGCGATATACTCATCCTGGCGAGGAGTCAAAATTTTTTCAATGGGATTTTCATCATTCATTGAATCACCTATAGCTTCTTCAACCGTTGTCATTTTGTACTCCATCTGAGGAAAGATAAATTTTGACCTATGACCTATACAAATCAACCTTTCGCGGTTTTGCGGAACACCATAATTGACAGCGTTCAAAATACGATATTCGATATAATATCCTAAACTAGATAGCTTTTTAGTGATTAAATCTAAGTACCACTTATGCCGTCCGAGAATATTTGCTACATTCTCAAATAAGAATAATGAAGGCTTAAGGCGTTCAACTGCATCTATGAAAATTGGAAATCCATCCCTTGCGTCTTCCAATCCTTTTTGATTGCCAAATCTGCTAAAGGGTTGGCAGGGAGGACCTCCTATTATAATCAAGGGGCGATTCTCTGGAATGGAATAGTCAAAGCCTGGATGGAGAATAGCATTATGGCATTCACCATGTAGATTGTGATTATAGGATGCACAGGCCTCATTGACCATTTCGTAACCGATTGTTTCATATCCAGCACTTTCAAAGCCAAGTGAAAGACCGCCACAACCAGCAAATAAATCCAATACTAACTCCGGTTCTGTAATCTTTGGAGTCAGTAATGTACTTATCATATTGCTGAATTCTGTCATATCTTTATCTTTTATACGGTCCTTTAATTCCTGAATTATGTACAAAGCTACAAAAAATTCATTAACATGGCTCTAAAACCTAATATTATCCTAAATGTTTTGTGTGAATAAAAAAGGAAGTAGTTTACTAAGGCAAAAATAGGATCAATATCAAGGCGGAGAACAAGCATATGTGACAGCCCCTTTTCCAATTCTTTCTGTAATCCGACTTCATCGCCCGGATTGTATTTGGTCCCCAACAAAGAAGCCGCATGCATTCTTTCTTCCTCTGATTCAATAATTCTGATTCTTCCAAATGCAATGACGCTCCGGAAATAGGTAGTAAACTCCGACGGATGGACATCATCGGCAGCAATGACACAGAACGATGCTTTGTCATATTGCCTTATGGCATCTACCTTATGACCCGTTTTGGCACTATGAAAATACAATTTGCCGTCCACATGAACATAACTTATCGGAACGGCATAAGGATAACTGTTATCTCCGAGCACGGCAAGTGTGCCGGATGTTCCCGTTGACAATATTGATCACATTCTGATATTGTGAGTTGTTGGCGAAAACGCCGCATTTTTACTAAATTCCATGGTCTATGACACAATTTTAAGTCCGACTATTGAAGATATTAGCGTAAAGATGAAAAACAAACGCCAAAAGGTTACCGGTTCGTGGAAAATTAGGATGCCAACTAAAACGGTTCCGACGGCTCCAATCCCGGTCCATACGGCATAGGCAGTACCTATCGGCAGGCTTTGCGTGGCTTTTGCCAATAATCCCATACTTATAATTGTAAACACAAGAAATCCGGCAATCCAGCCCCACCATGCGAGACCTTCAACGGATTTTGCCCTTCCGAGGCAGTAAGTAAAGCCGACCTCGCAGAAGCCGGCCACAATTAGAATTATCCAATTCATAACTGAATCCGAACCTGTTTGAGGGCTGCAAGTAACTCTCGGCGACTCCTTCTAATGCACTGCAAATTTACAAATATTATTGAGTCCGGCAATATGTTACTTCCGGAAATATTGCCTTAAATATTTGCCACAAAGCAAGCTATATCTGCCTTTACTTCATCACACGCTTACTTTTTGGGGGATTTGGGTGGAGTTTTGCGGAAGCTGAGAGCCACGAATACTGCGCCGAGGCAGGCAAACAGTACTCCGGCATAATTATAGAATTATTGCTGTCCGATAAAAATCGGGGAAGGCACAAAAGTATGGCTCAATTGATGATTTGAAGCAGTTGAGCTTGCTTATTTGTTTTCCAAGCCCCCTCAGTCGAACAGTGAGGGTTGCG
>ENA-UAOM01000207-UAOM01000207.1-human-gut-metagenome-genome-assembly--contig:-NODE-207-length-20692-cov-4.822261_pt1 | contig 20692 bp, 9 predicted proteins | sample MGYA00243468_ERZ654555 | MGnify/ENA primary metagenome ERZ654555 (study PRJEB26926, sample SAMN06164434) | human gut metagenome | biome: ENVO:00009003; feature: ENVO:2100002; material: ENVO:00002003... | reverse complement strand
GGGATACGCCCCATGAGACCCCGCCGTTCTCCGAGATAAAACTCGCGGACTACGAACCGGCGTTCGATGCCGCGATCGCCTGCTCGCGCGCCGAGATCGACGCGATCGTGAACAACCCCAGGAAACCCACCTTCGGCAATACGATCGTGGCGCTGGAGCGTCAGGGCGAGCTGCTCAACCGCATCGCGGGGCTTTTCTTCAACCTGCTCGAAGCCGACACGTCGGACGAAATGCAGGAGATCGCACAGCGCGTGCAGCCCAAGCTGACCGAACTGTCGAACGACATCTCGCTCAATCCCGAGCTGTTCGCCCGGGTGAAACAGGTCTACGAGCATCCGGGACGTCTTCGCAAAGAGGACAGGAAACTGCTCGAGGACACCTATCAGAGTTTCGCTCGCAGCGGCGCGGCCCTTTCCGACGCCGACAAGGAGCTTTACCGCAAGTACACCTCCGAACTCTCGGGGCTGACGCTCCGGTTCGGGCAGAACGCGCTGGCCGCGACCAACGCATTCACGCTCAACATCACCGATCCGAAGGTGGTGGCCGAGCTGCCCGCATTCGTCCGCGAAGGCATGGCCGCCGAGGCCAAGGCCCGCGGCGAGAAGGGCTGGACCGTGACGCTGCAACATCCCAGCTACCTGCCGTTTATGACCTATTCCTCGAACCGCGAACTGAAGGAGAAACTCTGGAAAGCCAGCAATTCGAGGGCGTTGGGCGGCGAGTTCGACAACACGGAGATCGTGAAGAAAATCGCCAATACGCGTCTGAAGATCGCCAACCTGCTGGGCTACAAGTGCTATGCCGATTATGTGCTCGAACGCCGCATGGCCGAGAATACGAAAACGGTCAACGACTTCCTCGCGGAACTGCTGGCCGCGACCAAGTCCTATGCCGACGCCGACTACCGCACGGTGAGCGACTACGCCGCTACGCTCGGTTTCAAGGGACAGCTGATGCCCTGGGACTGGTCCTATTACACCGAGAAATACAAGGATGAGAAATATGCCCTGAACGACGAGCTGGTGAAACCCTACCTGAAACTCGAAAACGTGAAGAAGGGCGTCTTCATGCTGGCCAACAAGCTCTACGGGCTGAATTTCACGCCCGACGACAAGATCGAGGTGTACCATCCCGACGTGACGGCTTACGACGTGACGGACGCCGACGGACGCTTCATGGCAGTCCTCTACCTCGACTTCTTCCCCCGCGAGTCGAAGCGTTCGGGGGCGTGGATGACCGAGTTCCGCGGCACGAAGATCGAGGACGGCAAGGAGACCCGTCCGCTGGTGTCGCTGGTGATGAACTTCACCAAGCCCACCGAAACGGCTCCGTCGCTGCTGACGTTCGACGAGCTGGAGACCTTCCTCCACGAATTCGGACACGCCCTGCACGGCATGCTGGGCGAGGGCAAGTACGAGTCGCAGACCGGCACGAACGTCTACCGCGACTTCGTGGAACTGCCCTCGCAGCTGATGGAGAACTGGGCGACCGAGAAGGAGTTCCTCGACCTGTGGGCCGTGCACTACGAGACCGGCGAGCCGATGCCCGCCGAGATCGTCGACCGCATCGTCGCCGCGCAGAACTATCTGGCGGCTTACGCCAACGTGCGCCAGCTGTCGTTCGGCATGACCGACATGGCATGGCATACGCTCACCGAGCCGTTCGAGGGCGACGTGGAGCAGTTCGAAGCCGTCTCGATGGCCCCGACGCAGGTGCTGCCCGTCGTTTCCGGAACGGCGATGGCTCCGGCCTTCGGCCACATCTTCTCGGGCGGTTACGCCGCCGGATACTACGGTTACAAGTGGGCCGAGGTGCTCGAGGCCGACGCTTTCTCGCTCTTCAAGGAGAAGGGCATCTTCAACCGCGAGGCGGCTTCGTCGTTCCGCGAGAACGTCCTCTCGAAGGGCGGCACGGAGCACCCGATGGAACTCTACGTGCGTTTCCGCGGCCACAAGCCCGAAACCCGCGCCCTCATCGAAAAGATGGGTCTGGGAAAATAAGCGATCCGTTCACCGATTCCGGAGGAGGGCCTGCACAGGCCCTCCTCTTTTCGTATCCCGGGGACCGGAACGGCAGGCTGCCGTTCCGGGTCGGACATTCGGATCTTCGGCGCCGCGGGCGACGACGCGTCTGTCCACCCCCCCCCGCAGGGCGCGATTCAGTTTTGCAACCGTCCGGTTTTTTCGTATCTTTGTGACTTGGGAAGAGAATTTTTTTGTTGACTACATCTATGCTTGAAAAATCGAATGCCGCATTGATCGAGGCGATCCATGCGCATACTCCGCAGCATTCGAATCCGGCTTCGCTGCTGATGGACATGCTGAACATAGGCCGCGAGGCCGCTTACAGGAGGCTGCGCGGCGAGGTGCCGTTCACCTTCGGCGAAGCCAGCGCGCTGTGCGCGCGGATGCACTTCTCGCTCGACCGGGTGGTGGGGCTGGCGGCTACGGACAAGTTGTCGTTCCAGCTCAAGTTCAAGGAGTTCACCGCGCTGCTCGAAACCTATAACGAGATTCTGGAACGCGACATCGCCTTTATGCGCGAGGTGGCGTCAGACCCCACGACCGAATTTGCCATGGCGACCAATTCGCTGCCGGCGGAGTTCTACGGCAAATACGACAACCTGAACCGGTTCAAGCTCTTCAAATGGCTTTACCAGCACGAAGTGGGCAACCCCGCCGTGAGGACCTTCGAGGAGCTGAAGCTCCCCGCGGAATTGCGGCGCAACTGCCGGGAGTATGTCCGGTGGGTGCAGTCGGTCGCGACGACCTACCTGATCTTCGACGACAGCAATTTCAAGCACTGGCTCAACGCCCTGCGCGCCTACCGGGAGATGCACCTGATTTCGCAGGAGAGCGTTCGCGTGCTCCGGGACGAACTCTTCGCCATGCTCGACGAGATGGAGACGGTGGCGGTCAAGGGGGAGTTCGAGAACGGCAACAAGATCTTCCTCTATCTTTCGGACATCGACCTCGAGTCGTCGTACAGCTATGTCACGACCAGCAGACACCAGGCCGTGAACATCGGAATGTTCTCGCTGAACGGACTGCGGACGCCCGATCCGCTGATGTACGAATACGTGAAGAAATGGATCAAGACCCAGAGCCGGTTTTCGACGCTCATATCCGGCAGCGGAGAGCTGCGGCGCATCCACTATTTCAAGCGTCAGCGCGAGATCGTCGCCCAGCTGGGCTGACGCCCCGTTCCCGATGCGGAGTCTCTCCGGCGGGCACGAAAGGAAAGGGGAGGGTTTCACAACCCTCCCCTCGAAGCCTCCGGATGTGCGGAACATAGTTGCGTCACTGTCAAGCAATCCTTCCAACTTCTGTGGGCGTCACTACATGCAAACTGAATTCTTCATAGCCCCTTTCGGAACTGGTACAAACGTATGCCATTTCAGCGGGCGAACCAAGACGAAAATCGAAACAATCCGAAATGCGATGTTCTAATTTCGTGTATCGAACGGATTATCGCCGCTCCGGTTTCGATAATCGGTTATTCCGGGAGGCGGCGTTTCGATTATCGAAACGAAAGGCCTCCGGCGTCTGGAATCCGAAACGCCGCTTCCGCCCGCTGCAGAAATGAAAAAACGACTAAATTTTGCACGGGCCGCGACGAAGTAGTAAAAAATTACTACTTTTACCCCGTCCCCGTTCATACCGGCTATTTCCCATGGAAGACGAAAGAACACTGCTCGAAAAACTTGCCCGCGGCGACCGCGCGTCGTTCGACGCCCTCTACATGAGGTATGCGGCGAAGACCGAGGAGTTTCTGTGCCGCATGCTCAAGAACCGGGCAGAGGCCGAGGACATCACCCACGACCTGTTCCTGAAAATCTGGCAGAACCGCAGCACGATGGCCGGCGTCACGGCCTTCGGCTCCTACCTGTTCCGCATGGCCCGCAATGCCGTATACGACCGTTTTGACAGCCGCACGGTGCGGACCAACTTCGCCCGGCAGACCAATCTGCTGCCCGAATACGAACTTCCGGACGTGGACAACCGCGACCTGCTGCTGCTGATTCAGCTGGCGGTGGAGAAGATGCCCGGGCAGCGGCAGCGCATCTTCCGCATGAGCCGTGAGGAGGGCATCGCCAACGACGAAATCGCCCGGCGTCTTGGCATCTCCACGCGCACCGTCGAAAATCAGATTTCGAGGGCCTTGTCCGAACTGCGCAAACTCGTCACGCTGATCCTGTTTTTCTTCTAAAAACTTTTTTCACCTTTCGGGCGTGCGTAACGGCCGCGTGAACCGTCTTATTGGTGAAACGGGAAAGATCGTTATGTCTGTAAATCGAATAAAAACCATTATCGAAACCTTCCTCGGCAGCGACATGCCCGGGGAGGTGCAGCAGCGCTTCGCGGAGTGGCTGCGCGACCCCGCCTCGCGCGATGAAAAGGAGCGGGCGCTGGAAAACTACTGGAACGGACTCCGGGCCGAAGAGCCGGGAGGCCGTGAACGCAAACTCGAACGGCTCCACGAGGCGATGCGCCGCGGCGAGCGGTTCCGCGTCCGCCGCATCTGGCGCAACGTCGCAGCCGCGGCCGCCGTCGTGCTGCTGGCCGCCGGAACGAACTACGTCGTGGTGAAGGATTACCTGCGCACGAAGATCGAAACCAACATCGTCACCTCGGCCCACGACAAGGGCGAGTACGTACTGCCCGACGGTACGCATATCTGGCTCAACGCCGGGAGCGTGCTCCGGTACTACGGCGACCTGACGGGGCGCCGCAGGGTGGTGGAACTCGACGGCGAAGGCTTCTTCAAGGTCCGGCACGATGCCGACCGTCCGTTCATCCTGCAGATGGAGGATATGAACATCGAGGTGCTCGGCACGGAGTTCGACGTGATCAACTACGCCGAGTTCGCGACCACGGAGGCCATTCTCTGCAACGGCAGCATCCGCGCCTACGGCGGCCGTCTGCCGGCGCCCGTGACGCTGAAACCCGGCGACAGGCTGGTGTTCGACAGGAAGGAGGGGCGCGCCTCGCGCTCGCGGGTCTCGACGCGCAACTACTCGCAGTGGATGGGCGGCTCGTTGTCGTTCGACGACACCTCGCTGGCCGACATTCTCACCAACCTCGAACGCTGGTACGCCGTCGAGATCGACGCTCCCGAGGCGTGGACCCGGCAGGTGCGCATGTCGTTCAAGCTGATCCGCAACGAAAGTATCGAGGAGATTCTGAAAGCCATGTCGCTCGTCGTGGAGATGGACTACGTCTGCGCAGGGCGGCGCATAACGATCATTCCCAAACAACCGAAAAATTCCTAAAAATTACGCGCCTATGTAAAAAGGACCCGGACTTTCCCGCTTTCACTTCCGGAACGCAGAATCCGTTCCGGCCGTTTCGACCATTACCTAAATTACAAACCCATGCGTAAACTTATCCAAGCTAAAATCCTTGGTGCAGCCCTGCTATTGCTTTTTCTGACCACGGGAGGACGGGCGCAAACTCCCCCCCCCACGGTTAGCATTGCCAAGGAAAACGTCTCTGTCGAACAGGTTTTGAAAGAGATAGAGCGACTGACCAATTACACGTTTTTCTACAATAACGGCGACTTCGACCTCAAGCGGATCGTGTCCGTCGCGGCCGTGCGCAAGCCCGTGTCCGAGGTGGTGCGGCAGATGCTGCCCGACTGCTCGTGCCGTTTCGAGAACCGGAGGATCATCCTCGTCAAGGACGCCGCGCCCCAGCGCCAGACGGTGAAGGGCGTCGTCAAGGACGAGAAGGGTGCGCCCGTGATCGGCGCCACGGTCCTCGTGACCGATGCCGGGCAGACCCGGGGCATATCGACCGACATGAACGGCAGCTTCACGCTCACCCTCCCGGCGCTTACGGCCGAAGCCATGCTCGAAGTGTCGTTCATCGGCTTCGACACCTACAAATCGGCGGTCGGAAGCCGCACGTTCTTCGACGTGGTGCTGACCTACGCCCAGCAGAGCATCGACGAGGTGGTCGTGGTGGGATACGGCGTGCAGAAGAAGGCCAACCTCACGGGAGCCGTGGCCACCGTGTCGCAGAAGGAGCTGAAAGACCGTCCCGTGTCGAACGTGGGCCGCGCCTTGCAGGGCGTGATCCCCAACCTCAACGTGACGCTCTCGTCGGGACAGCCCGGAGCCGGAGCGACCTACAACATCCGCGGTACGACCTCGCCCAACGGCGGCAGCCCCCTGGTGCTGATCGACGGCGTCGAGACCTATCCCGACCGCATCAACTCGAACGACATCGAGTCGATCACGGTCCTGAAGGACGCTTCGTCCGCCGCCATCTACGGCGCACGCGGAGCCTTCGGCGTCATCCTGATCACCACCAAGAGCGGCAAGTACAACGAGAAGGCCGAAGTGTCGTACAACGGCTATTTCTCCGTCTCCAGCCCCACGACCTCGACCGACTACGAGACGCGCGGATACTACTCGGCCAAGATCGCCGACTTCTTTATGATGGCCACGCAGAACACCCCCTACACCTCCTACACCGAGGCCGATTACAAGGCGCTCTGGGAGCGGCGCAACGACAAGACCGAAAACCCGGCGCGTCCGTGGGTCGTCACCGACAGGCGCAACGGCCGTCAGCAGTACGTCTATCTGGCCAACTTCGACTGGTACAACTACCTCTACGACGACAGCCGCCCGACGTGGGACCACAACATCAACATCAAGGGCGGAACCAAGGCGCTCTCCTACATGGTCAGCGGACGCTATTACCAGCAGAAGGGCGTCAACCGCATCGAGCCGGACATGTTCAAGTCCTACAACTTCCGCGTGAAGCTCCAGGCCGAGATCAAACCCTGGCTGACCATCGCCAGCAACACCAAGTTCTTCCAGTCGAACTACAAGTATTACGGTTACGAGGACGAGTATAACAACTTCCGCAAACCCACGCTGCACGCCCTGGCGTCGTTCGTGCCGGTGAATCCCGACGGTACGGCCGTGTCGCACACCTCGATGACCCAGTCGTCGACCCACTACCTGATGGACGGTTACAGCGCCATGATGCAGAAGGGCAAGAGCTTCGGCAACAAGAAGACGCAGGAGATCACCACGACGTTCGAAGCCACGTTCAAACTGCACAAAAACTTCAACGTAAAGGCCGACTTCAGCTATACGCAGGGATACCTCCACAACGACTACCGCAGCGTCAATGTCCAGTATTCGCAGTATCCGGGCGAGGTGATGACCGAACCCGAAGGAAGCTTCCCCAACAAGTACAAGGAGGTCGTCTGGGACCAGAACTACTATGTGGCCGACGTCTACGGAACCTACAACAAGACCTTCAGCGAGAAGCACAACCTGACGCTGATCGCCGGTTACAACTACGAGGCCAAGTATTACCGCGACCTCACGGCGGCCAACGACGGACTGCTGTCCGAGGACCTCTCGGACTTCAACCTCGCCAAGGGCACGACCAACTTCACGCTCAACGGAGGCCGCAACGAATACGCCATCATGGGCTGGTTCTACCGCGCGGCTTACGATTACAAGGGCAAGTACCTGGCCGAAGTCAACGGACGCTACGACGGTACGTCGCGTTTCCCGCGCGGCAAGCGTTACGGCTTCTTCCCCTCGTTCTCGGCGGCATACCGCATCAGCGAGGAGGCGTTCTTCGAACCGCTGCGCAAGACGGTCGACAACCTCAAGATCCGACTTTCGTACGGTTCGCTCGGCAACCAGCAGATCGGTTACTACGACTTCATCCAGACCATCACGACCAAGGGCTCGATGGGCGACTATTCGTTCGACGGTACGATTCTCGGCCAGCACGCCACGGTGAGCGATCCCGTGTCGGGCAACCAGACCTGGGAGAAGGTCATCTCGAAGAACCTCGGCGCGGATCTCAACATGTTCAGCAACCGTCTCTCGCTGACGGCCGATTTCTACATCCGCGACACGAAGGGCATCCTGGGCAAGGGCAAGTCGCTGCCCTCGATCTACGGCGCCAACGAACCGCAGGTCAACTCGAACAACCTCCGTACGAAAGGTTACGAACTGGTGCTGGGCTGGCGCGACTCGTTCAAACTCGCCGGAAGCACCTTCAGCTACGGCATCACGGGGACGTTCTCGGACTACACGGCCGAGTACACCAAGTGCGACAACCCCTCGGGGCTGATCGGAGACCCTTATGTGGGCAAGAAGTACGGCGAAATCTGGGGCTATAAGGTCGACGGGCTGTTCCGCAACGACGAGGAGGCCGCCGAGTACGCTTCGCGCGTGGACCTTTCGAAGGTCGCCGCAGGATATTATTCCGCGACGGGAGCCTATGGAAAGGGCGTTCGCGGAGGCGACATCAAGTACCTCGACCTGGACGGAAGCGGTATCGTCGACGGCGGCAAGGGAACGCTGGAAGACCCGGGAGACCGCCGCGTGATCGGCAACTCGTCGCCCCGCTACCAGTACGGACTCACGCTCAACCTTTCGTGGTACGGATTCGACCTCTCGGTGTTCATGCAGGGCATCGGCCGGCTCGACTGGTATCCCGGCGCGGACAACCTGCGCTTCTGGGGGCCGTACAGCCGTCCCTATGCGACCTTCATTCCGAAGAATTTTATGAGTCAGGTGTGGAGCGAGAGCAATCCCGACGCCTATCTCCCGCGCGCCCGCGCCTATACGTCGCTCAACTCGACGCAGGGCACGGCCTACTATACCAACGACCGTTACCTGCAAAATCTGGCCTACTGCCGGCTGAAAAACCTCACCCTCGGCTACACGATTCCCAAGCGGCTGACCTCGAAGGTCGGCATCAAGGAGTGCCGTGTCTACTTCAGCGGCGAGAACCTCGCCACGTGGAGCGCCCTGAAAAACGATTTCCTCGATCCCGAGCAGGCTGCCGCCAATTCGGACAAGAAGTCGAACGTCTATCCCTGGTGCAGGACCTATTCCGTGGGTCTGAACTTAACCTTCTAAAGCGATTGCCGTTATGAAAAAATACATTCTTTATATACTGACCGGTGTGGCGGCGTGCGGACTTTGCAGCTGCGAGGACGCGCTCGACCGCTACCCGAAGGACCGGCTCACTCCCGATAACTTCTTCCACACGGAGGAGGAGTGCCAGCTCTACACCAACGATTTCTACACGATGTTTCCCTCCGCCGGGACCATCTACGGCGAGACGGCCGACATCATCGCCAAGACCACGCTCACGAGCGAGGTGCTGGGCAACCGCACCGTGCCCGCGACGGCTGGCTCCTGGAAGTGGGAGAAGCTGCGCGACATCAATTTCTTCCTCCAATACTCCTCCAACTGTGCCGACGAGCACGTGCGGCTCGAGTACGAGGGCGTGGCGCGCTTCTTCCGGGCGTGGTTCTACTTCGAGAAGGTGAAGCATTACGGCGACGTGCCCTGGGGCGACCGTCCGATCGACGCCGGCGACCCGCTGCTCTTCGAAAAGGGCCGCGATCCGCGCGAGATGGTGATGCAGAAGGTGATCGAAGACCTCGATTTCGCCGTTACCAACCTGCCCGTCGAAAGGTCGGTCTACCGCGTGACGCGCTGGGCGGCGCTGGCGCTCAAGAGCCGCGTCTGCCTGTTCGAGGGAACCTTCCGCAAGTATCACGGGCTGAAGGACTGGGAAAGCTATCTCACGGCCTGCGCGACGGCGTCGAAGCGCTTCATCGACGAGAGCGGATACTCGGTCTACACGACGGGAACGACGCCGTATCTCAACCTTTTCTCGTCGCTCAAGGCCCTCGACACCGAAATCGTGCTCGCCCGGGCCTACAACACGGCTATCGGTCTGAAGCACGACGTCAACGGCTACCTCACGAGCATCACGATGGGACGCCCCGGCCTGCTGAAGAACATCGCCAACATGTATCTGATGAAGGACGGCACGCCCTTCACCTCGCAGCCCGGCTGGGAGACGATGCAGCTCCCCGAGGAGAGCAAAAACCGGGACGGCCGTTTCGCACAGACGGTCCGCACGCCCGGGTACAAGCGCATCGACGACACGGCGCTGTCGGCCCCGAACCTTGCGGCGACGATGACCGGGTACCAGCTGGTGAAGTACCTCCAGTCGGCCAAGTACGATTCGTACAACGCTTCGACGAACGACCTGCCGCTGCTGCGCGCCGCCGAGGTGATGCTCAACTACGCCGAGGCCAAGGCCGAGCTGGGAACCCTCACGCAGGAAGACATCGACCTTGCGATCAAGCCGCTGCGCGACCGTGCGGGCGTCGCCAACCTCTCGCTCACGAAGACCAACGCCTCGCCCGACCCCTATCTGGCTTCGCCGGAGACCGGCTATGCCAACGTGACGGGCGACAACAAGGGCGTGATCCTCGAAATCCGCCGCGAACGCACCGTCGAACTGCTGATGGAGAACCTCCGCTATTGGGACATCATGCGCTGGAAGGAGGGCAAGCGTTTCGAAAAACCCTTCACGGGGCTGTATTTCCCCGGCACGGGGTCCTACGACCTGAACAACGACGGCGTGGACGACGTCTGCATCTGGTCCGGCTCGAAGCCCGCGACCTCGGCCCCGGCGGTCTACGAGCTGAACAAGGAGATCTTCTTGAGCGGGGGCGACAGCGGCTACATCATTATCCATACGGATTACGCCCGTTCGTGGAACGAGGAGCGCGACTACCTCTATCCCGTGCCCACCGACGACCGGGTGCTGACCCAGGGCGCCATTACGCAGAACCCCGGCTGGAACGACGGCCTGAATTTCTAACCTGAAAAAAAGAATGATTATGAAAATCAAGCGATTCATACTGCTCGCCTTCTCCGGCTGCTGCCTGGCGTTGTCCGGGGCGGCCTGCTCCGGGCTGGAGGGCGACAACTCCGACTTCGATTTCGGGGACATGACCTCCGACGCACCCGACAATCCCTACGACGGACAGGGTTACGACCGCCTGCCCAACTCGGTGCGGCTGGCGACCTACAACACCCACCGCTGCGAGGGATGGACCCAGAACTCCGGGACCGACCGCGCGAACTACAACAACACGGCCAAGGTCATCTCGCTGATGGACCCCGACGTGATCGCGTTGCAGGAACTGGACAAGAACACCACGTGGCATCAGACCGACCAGTTGCAGGAACTGGCCGACCGCACGGGGATGCGGCCCTACTACTGCAAGACGATCAGCTACCGCGGCGGCGACTACGGCATCGGCATCCTCTGCAAGACGGCGCCTAAAAACACCTATGCGGGCGATCTGCCGGGAACCGAGGCGCGGAAGTTCTTCCTCGCGGAGTTCGACGGCTACATCTTCATCGCCACGCACTTCTGCCACCAGAGCGATGAGAACCGCCAGCGGTCGTTCGAGATCATAACCGAGTATATCGCCGCCAACTACGCCGCCTATACCAAGCCGATCTACCTGGCGGGGGACCTCAACACGTCGAAGCTTCCGGCAGCGGCGCTCGAATCGTGGAAGATCATCAGCACCTCGGCCAATACCTTCGTGAACACCTCTTCGCCGTCGCGCATCGACTATGTGCTCGTCTACACGGGCAATTCGCCGTCGTACGAGGTGCTGCGCACCGCCGTGCCCTCGTACGAGGAGATCAACGTGATGACGGTCTCCGACCACCTTCCCGTACTGGTAGACCTCAAAAAGTAAGCGATTATGAAAAACAGACTCTTGAATAGCTTTTTCCGGGCGGCGGCGGCCTTCGCGCTGCTGCTCGCGGCCGGAGCGTGCAAGGACGACGTGGCGCTGCCGATGCAGCGGGTAGCGCTGAACACGCACGCGATTCTCGCGCCGTCGTTCGCCACGACGCTCTCGTTCGACGTCGAGGCCAACTGCGACTGGACGATCTCCGTCGCGGGCGACGACACCTCGTGGGCCGAACTCTCGCAGACCGAGGCCACGGGCATGGCGACCGTGGCGGTGTCCATTGCCGAAAACAATACTTCCGGCTCCCGTGCGCTGACGATACGCGTTGCGGCCAAACGGAATGCCGCGGTCGTGGAGGAGTTGTCCTTCGTGCAGGCTTCGGCGACGGCCGAGGGGTATCTCTCGATCCCCGATCTGCGGAAACTGGCCGCCGACGGCGACTACTCCGTGACGCAGGACGTGAAGATGCGCGGAATCGTGGTGTCGAGCGTCCAGGACAATAACTATTACGACAACTGCATCGCGCTCCAGAGCGCCCTGAAAGCCAACTGCGGCATTACGCTCCGCACCGACGAGGTGCTCTACCGCAAGCCGGGCGAGGAGCTGGAGATCGACCTGAAGGGGGCGGTCGTCGGGGTGAATCCCGAAACCGGCGTGATGGAGGTGAAACCCGCCGCGGACGACAAGGTGAGCCGCACGGAGACGACGCAGGTGAAGATCGAAGCCTTGAAGATCACCTACGAGGAGCTTCGGTCGGGAGCCTACGAGTCGATGTATGCAGGCATTTATTCCCAGGTCTACGTGCCGGAAGGCGGTTCGCTGAACGGTATAACGCTCAAGGACGATCTGTCGATGCAGGACCCCGACAACAACCGTTTCCGGCTGGTGGCTTCGCAGGCTTCCTCGTTTGGCATTGATCCTGCGCCGACGGGTAGCGGAGTGCTCAAGGGAATCGTTGTGCCGCAGGACGGCGCCTATGCGATCCGCCCCTGCACGGCCGGGGACAAGGAACTCACCGGGCTGCGCTTCGGCGCCCAGGTTGGAATCAGGCTGCCCTATGTCTTCTCGTTCTACGCCGCCTCGCAGGCCAACAAGGATTGCAAGTACGTGACGGTGACCGATGGCACGTTCGACAAATTGGGGGCAGACTTCAAGGTCGAGGACAAGGATGTCACCAAATGCGTCGTGCTGACGGCAAAGGTGGCCCCGACGTCGAACAGCAGCCATTTCCGGCTGACGCACTGGGCCGATGAGGCCGCGCATGACAACATTCCGGCCAAGTCGATGGTTTACGGTCAGGACTCCTATTTCCTGCTGACCGTGCCTTTGGCCGAGGATATGCCTGCATCGTTCCGCATCTCATTCGGTATGTCGGGAACGGGCGGCGCTCCGAAGAACTGGGCGGTGGCCTATTCGACCGACGGCACGGAGTACGTCACTCCCTCCGACGGCTCGACAGCCATCTCGATTCCCGGGGCGATTGCGAGCAGCGGCTATTTCTATTATTTTACGGTGACCCTGACGCCGCAGTTGCGGCTGATGAAGGGCCAGACGCTGCTACTGAAACTTTATCCGACAGACAACGTCAGTTGCAACGGCGGTACGGCTGGATACAATTCGGATTCGCGCCTGCATTCGTGCGTCGCGATTGAGGCCGTGCCGAAATTCAGTACACCGAAACCGGTCGGAGCGGTTTATTTCGAGCCTTTCGACGGGTTGACCGAAGGGTTGGACTACCTCTACGGCGATAAGTTGGCTGCCATGCTGAACTATTGCGGCAGCGACATCTCGGAATGGGACGCCGTGCTGAAAAACGGACTTTCGGGCACCAACGTTCATCAGCGTCCGGGTTATGCCCAGATCGGTTATGTCGAGTCGCAGGCCGTGAAGCGGGCAGAGTATGAGAATAAGGCGGGGGCACTGCTCACGCCGGCGCTGAACGCAACGGGCGATCTGAACCTCTCTTTCCGCGCGATGGCCTACAAGACCTGTTCGGATCGCCCCAAGGGTAAGGCGACCGAACCCAAGGACAAGAAGGGCGATCTGACGGAGATCGTCGTCGAGGTGATCGGCGGCGGAACGATCGACGGCGCGACGAAGAAGGTCGTGTCGGGACTGGCGACCGATGCGTTCAACACCTATTCGCTGACGATCGACGGCGCGACGGCCTCCACGGCCCTGCGCTTTACGAGCGAACCCGCTTCGGGCGAGTTCTCGCGCTGGTTCATCGACGATATCTGTGTGACGAAGTAGGGGTTGCCCGATGATTGAAAAGCGTCCCGGAGCATTCGCTCCGGGACGCTTCGTTACAGGCCGGATTGCGTCCGGTCAGTTCTCCGCCTTGGTGGTGACGGTGAAGAGCTGGCGGCCGTATTCGTCGGTGGCGGTTATCCGGATCTCGGCGGACGGCGTTACGGGCGTGTATTCGAGCATGTGGTCGGTGCGGTATTTGTCGAGGAAGCTGAACGAGGAGATGTCGTTGCCGCAGGCGTCGTGGACCGTGACGTAATAGTCGTCGTACTCCCGGACCGCCTTCAGCTGCGAGGCGGGAACCGCGGCTCCGTTTTCGCGGCATTCGAATTTCCACGTCGGATGCCAGTCCCAGACGTTGAGGCGCACGACCGGCCTGCCTTCGGCGTTTTTCAGCCCCGAGTTGTAGACCCGGCAGTATTGCTCGTCGCTGTCGCTGAAATTCACGCTCCGCCGCTCCGTGATCGTTCCGCCGCTGAAATCGTAACGGGTGAATGTCGCCGGGGCGCCGTCGTGGCAGAGCGGGAAATACCACCATGCGCCGCATACGCACGGGTGCGTGTACTCGGTCACGCTCATGTCGCTGCGCGGTACGGTGACCGTTTCGGCGATGTGGTTGTGCCCCGACCAGATCGTGACAGGCAGCTGCTTGTCCTTGTAGATGTCGAGCAATTCGTCGGCGTTGTCCATCGGGTTGGGCGATGAGGCCCCCGGGTTGCGGCGGAAGGCCGGGCAATGCCACGCGATCACGATGCGCTCGACGTCCGACGGCATGTAGTCGGCGTCCTTCTGCGCCCAGTCCATCTGACGCCGGTTGAGGCGGACGGCGAACGACCGGTCGCCGCCGGTGTTGACATACTGCGTATTGTCGAACACGACGTAGTGCACCTTGCCGATGTTGACGGCGTAGTATGTCGGCCCGAGCGCGGAGATATAGGCCAGTTCGGCCGCCGAGTCGTCGTCGCCGGCGATGTTCTGCACGGCCATGTCGTGGTCGTGGTTGCCGATGGCGTGGAAGGTCTGGATCGGCATGCCCCCGCGTTCGCAGACGTTGACGAAATTGGCCAGCGTCGCCTTGTTGGCGTTGGTCCAGTGCGACTCCTGCGTCATGTCGCCCAGATTCATGCCGTAGACCGGCACGCCTGCGGGCAGGGCTTTGACGTAGTCGCGCAGCGCTTTGAGGTAGGTGCGGCGGAACGTCGTGGAGTCCAGTTCGCCCTTCGGGGGACAGATCGACGGCGTGGCCGACGATGTGGTCTTGATCATCGCCCGGTTGCGGATATGCATGTCGGCCGACACGATCATAATGTGGCGGTCGTTGTTCACCTTTTTCAGCGTGAAGTCGTGCCGCTGCACCTGCTCCACGCTCGTGGGAGCGGTGACCCTGCGGTAGAAGCGGGGGATGAACCCGCGCGTGGATTCGACCTCGTAACCCGACGGGACGGTCAGGTAGACCAGTTTCGACTTGTCGGACGACGTGCGCAGCCCGTAGGCCCCCTGTTTGTTCGTGCGCGTCATGTTCACGCCGTCGGTCACGACGACGCCCTGCACGGCGGCGCCGGCGCACGTCACGACCCCGCGCACGGTGGCTTTCGGGTCGATCTTCGACCAGTCGACGCCGTCGTCGGGCGAAGGGGGCGGATCGACGGGTTTTTCCTGTTCTCCGGGATCGTCGCCCGAACCCGAACAGCATATGCCGCCGGCGGATATTGCGAGCAGGGCGGCCAATAAAAGCAACAGTTTTTTCATGGTTGCGGTTTTTGCGGTTTGCGGCATGGGACGGCTTTCGGGAAAAGCGGGGAAAGGACGGTCGTCCTCTCCCCGCTTCGACCGTTCGTTACACGCCGCTATTTGTTATAGCGGATGGCGAAATATTCGAGGCTGCTGGCGTGTTCCGCGGCCAGGGCAGCGCCGCTGGCGCTCTGGTTCAGGCGCGCGTTGGCGTAGTCGGAGCCGTCGCTGCAGAGGTCGCTCGTCGGGCGAAGCCGGATGTAGACGTTTTCGTGGCCGAGAATCTCCTGGGGAAGCTCGAAGTCGATGCTTTTGTAGGCTACGCACGACGAATAGAGCGTGTTCGCCCAGACGGAAACGTCGGGGATGGTGTATTCGCCGATCAGGTTCCACTGCGAGTCGTCCTTTGCGGCCTGCGAATCGGTCAGTGACCATTCGGCACACCAGAAACGGGGCGAGAAGAAGCTCTGCTGCGCGTTCATAACGGAAATCTGCATCGAGATATGCGACGTCGTGATGCCTTCGGTCGAGAAGTTGATCAGCCAGGCGTAGGGGCGGTCGGTGTCGTCGTCCCACCAGAAGTGGTTGGAGAAGGCGGTGTAGCAGGAACCGTATACATTCCCCTTGCCGCGCATACCCGTGCTGCCGTTGTAGTTGATTTGCGTGGAATTCGTCGCAATCTCATTGTTGCCCGGCCAGCCACCCGTGCCGTTTGCCGCGTTTTTATCCTTGGCATAGGGACCGCACCACTCCAGCGTTCCGTCGGGATTGCGGCTCACCAGATCGTCCATCAGCGGATTCCAGCTCTCCTTCGCGGGGTCGATCACTACGCCGATGCCGTTCTTGTTGCCGAAGTTGGCTCCGAAGATATAGGAGGCATTGTTGCCGACGGGACCCAGGTATTCGTAGGTTCCGCCGCCCCACATGTGCTGCTGGAAGGTGGCCTGCAGGTACTCTTTGCTGGCGGAGCCGGTGTACTTCTCCTGATAGGTGTGCGTCAGGTAGCCGTTCGTTCCGTAGGTGGGTTTCTGGACCTTGTTCTCCAGGTCGGGATTCCAGTAGCGGTACTCCGTCAGCAGGGCCGAGAAACTGTCTTCGACGCTGTTCTGCATGTTGTCCCAGATGTCGCCCTTGGTCTGGTGGCGGATCTGGTAGCGGCCGATGAAGCCGAGCGTCGGATCGTCGTCCATTTCGGCCGGGTCGGCTCCGTCGCGCCATTCGAAACGCGAGAAACGCTCGTGGACGATGACGCCCGAAATCTTGCCCGAGCCGTAGGGCAGGCGCGTGCCGTCGCTGCGGTAGGCGCAGTTGGTGTTGGTCAGCATGTACATGTCATCGCCGTTGATGTCGCGCACGAGCAGCGGGTATTTGCTGATGCGGCTTGCGCCCGTGCCGATCGCATAGCCCTCGTTGATGGGCGTGATTGCGCCTTTGCGTACGGGGAACTCGACGTCCTTCAGGGTGACGTAGGTGTAGATGTCGTCGTCGGTGAGCTGGCTCATCCACTTCTCCTTCACGGGAACGTCCGATGCCGAACCCGCAATGCGCGAAATGACCATCGCCTTGGTGACGTTGCGCAGTTCATAGCGGTCGGGGGTCTCGACCAGGTAGCCCGAGGCGCCCTGAATGAGGATCTGCACGTGGTCGTACTGTTCGAAGACGTTGTCTTCGGCCGTGGCGGTCTGGACGGCGATGCCGTATTTGCCGTCGTAGGTTTCGAGGTAGACGGTCCGGTCCGATATGCTGTAATCAATCTTTGCGGTCGTGCTTTGCGTGTTCTCGCCCGCATTGTGGCTCTTGGTGTTGCTCACCACGATGCCTTCGAGGATGACGTAGTCTTCGACCTTCTTGTTCATGGCATACGTTTGGCGGAACTCCTCGAATGTGATCTGACGTCCGAGGGTCTCCTTCGCCGTGCGCTGCAGGAGGTTGAATTCGACGGAGACGGTCTCCTCCCAGCCGTCGGTGAAGGAGAGCGACACGGCAGCCGAACGCGGGATTTCATCTGCGGCGTTCGCCTCGGTCGTGATGGACAGACTGCGCTTTTCGCTCTCGGAATCCACGATTTCGAGACTCTCGATCCAATCGGCGTTGTCGGCCTTGGCATATTCGATGTCGACCGTGATCTCCGAGAAGGGAATGTTGGTCTCGATCGGCGAGATGTTCTCGCCGCCGGCTCCGGCGACGATGACGGACGAGTTGGCGAACTCGATCTTGGCGTCCACGAGCGCCTTCTGCTTGACGTAGACCGTGTCGCGGCGCGCGTCCACGTCGGAGCAGAGCACGAAGCCCGCTTTGCGTTTGAAGCCTTCGTTGAATTCGCATTCGGCGGTGATGGCGCCCTTTCCGTCCTCCGTCTCACCGCAGGTCAGGCTGATCCAGTCGGCCTGGTTGATGCGCTCGATATGGAAGGCGCTGTTGGCGTAGATGTCGATGTCGAACGTATTCGCATCGGCTTCGACGACGAACTCCTTCTTCAGCGCGCCCAGTTTGACCAGGGCCAGATCGTCGGCGTCGTCGACGCTGCAGGCCGCCGAGGCTGCGCATACGGCCGCAATGCCTAAAAATTTAAATATCGATTTACGACAGTTCATATTCTATACGTTTTATTCGTTGTTGTTTGTTCCGGCCGTGCGCGGCGGACGGTGCATCCGCCGCGCGACCGCAATTCGTTTAGTTGTAGCGTACCGTTATCGTTCCGATACGGGCCTGGCTGTTACCGGCCGCAACGGACGGCGTCAGCGTTCCCTTCTCGATGCCCAGCGCCGTCAGGTAGTTCGAAGACGTGGCTTTGGGGTCGATGTCGGTAACCTTGTCGGCCACCTGCAAGCGCAGAACCACTTTCTCCCGGCCGAAGCAGTCGGCGGGCAGTTTGCGCAGGTGCTCGGTGAAGCCCGGGGTCGAATCCTGCGACGTGGTCGACCACCACGTGATCGAACGCTTCTTGATGATCGGGCTGTCGGGAACGGCCTGGAACGTCGCTCCGCCGTCGACCGAATAGAGCAGGTTCCAGTGCGCCGGGCCGGAGAGGGTCGTGTTGCTCATCGAGCCGTGGCCCCAGACGATGCCGAAGACCATGTTCGAACCACTGATTCCCTGCGTGGAGAACGAGATGTCGAAGTATTTGCCCTTGTCGGCGTCGAAATCCCACCATTGCTGGGTGAACGTGATGCCGCCGTTTGCCACCAGACCTTTCTGTTCTTTGGTACTGCCTCCATTGCCCGAGCAGACGACGTTGTTGAAGTCCGCTGCGGCACCCTGCGTGGCGCCGTATTTATTGATCTCGCCTTCGCCGATCTCCGGTATGAGGTCGGTCTTGCGGTCGTTCCAGTTCCACTCGACGACGGTTTTCGAGAACGGTTCGTCGGTCAGCGCGATCTCCTCGGCGGTCATGGCGCGCAGCTGGTAGCGGCCCAGGTCGCCGAAGCGGATCGGGGCGACGTCGTCAGCCACGACGATGCCGCGGAACGTGCCCGAACCCTGCGGTACGACGGAGTTGAAATCCAGGTCGCGGCCCGAGCTGAAACGCCGCCAGGGAGCGGCCGTATTGGTCAGCATGTAGATGGTCCGGCCCGTGTTGTCGTAGCACATCAGCGGGGCCACGTCCCAGCGCGGGGCGGTAGCCGTGCCGATCGGGTTGATGTTGTCCTTGAACGAATAGCCGTCGGTGCAGTTGGTGTAGGCGCCGTCCTTGCACATGATTTCGAGGTTGGTGACCGACACCAGCGTGAAGATGTCGTCGTCGGTGAGTTCGCCGATCGTCTTCGTCTTGACCGGAATCTTGAACTCGTCGGGCGTCGAGGTTTCGAGGATGTTGGCCGCGGTAAGTCCCGTGATGGTGTAGCACTCGGGGGAGTTCTTCTTTTCGAGCGTGGCCCCGTTCAGGGAGAGGCGCACCTTCGAGAAGCGGGCCGGCGTGTTGTCTTCGGAGGAGGCGAATTTCAGGCAGAAGCCCCACTTGCCGTCGAGGCTCTCGATATAGGCCGTCCGGTCGTTTTCGCCGCGGTCGAAGAAGAACTGTTTGGTCTGGGGACTCGAAACGACGTTCTTGCTGTCGGGGTCGCTGACGATGTAGCCTTCGATATACTGCTGGAGCGTGATCTCGCCCGGAGCCAGGGCGCGCACCGCGGCGAAATCGGCAGCGGTCGGGTAGGGCTTCTGGGTGATTTTGCACGAGGCCGAAACGGAGTTGCCGTGTTCGTCGGTGAAGTTGAGCCGGATCGTGGCGGTGCGCGGCTCCGAACCCTCGTTTTTGGCCAGCGAGAACGTCAGGCCGTCGTCGGTGATCGCGGGCTTCAGAATCCACTCGGCGCCCTCCGCGACGGGAACGTCGTACGCCACGTCGTAACCGATCTGGTCGGAGTAGGGCACGAGGTTGTTGGTCGTGGCCGGAACCGCGCAATCCTGGGCGTAACCTTCGTACGTTTCGGCATTGCTGTCCAGCTTGAGCGCCGGCAGGGCGATGCCCTGCGTGACGGTGAGCACCGATTTGGTGATCTCGCCCTTGGCGTCTTCGATGAAGAGGGTCAGATCGGCGATGCGCGCGAATCCGGAGTCGTTGTCCGTGACCTCGAACGTGATTCCCTTGTAGGTGGCCGAGACGTTGGAGATCCACGGTTCGACGGGCTGCGCCTGCGGTTCGTCGCCGCCTTCGCCTTCGCCGCCCTCTTCGCCCTCTTCGGCGCGGGTCAGGACGGTGACGGGATCGTTGGGCAGGCCGTCGTTGTCGTAATAGGTGACGCTGGCTTCCAGATCGTCGATGCAGTAGCGCAGGTTGGTGCTGATCGGCGTGAAGATCTGCGACCGGGACTTCAGCAGCGTAACCGCCGGTTTCGAGAACGAGAGCGAAGCGTCGGTGATGGCTCCGGCCTGCGAGAACATCACCGTATCGGTCAGGGAACCTTTCTCGAACACGACGCCGATCTTTCTCGAAATGCCGTAGTTGGCCGAATAGGTGAATACGATTTCGTTATTGCCGTATCCCTGGAGTTTGTTGAGGGAGGCCCACTTCACGGGACGCGTGAAGCGCGCCGTCCAGTCGCCGTTCGAGTAGACCAGCACGTGCGTCGAACCGGCATCCTTGGTCAGGGAAAGTTCGCGCGCCGAGACCGCCAGAGGCAGGTCCCTGTCTCTTATACACATCTGACGC
>ENA-UAOM01000204-UAOM01000204.1-human-gut-metagenome-genome-assembly--contig:-NODE-204-length-20986-cov-7.978453_pt1 | contig 20986 bp, 18 predicted proteins | sample MGYA00243468_ERZ654555 | MGnify/ENA primary metagenome ERZ654555 (study PRJEB26926, sample SAMN06164434) | human gut metagenome | biome: ENVO:00009003; feature: ENVO:2100002; material: ENVO:00002003... | reverse complement strand
GTCGGCAGCGTCAGATGTGTATAAGAGACAGGCCTATTACGACGTATAATGTATATGCTTCTGTATTTTTTATTGCATTATCATTATATGTTTTATTGTAAAGTGTATGCTTATTAAAGCTTACCTGAATGCTGCCAAATTCTTGATTCAGGCTTTTTTCCAGCTCTTGATAGGTTTTATGAATATTTGACATACATTGCTCATAAGATGAATCATAAACCATAGAAAGATAACATAAAACAACATCCTTTACCTCTTCTTTTTTCTCAATGTCAGCCGTTTGATTGCTGTTGGGGATAATCCGAACCCGAATTTCCTCAGGCTCTGCTTCCCTGAAAAAATATACCGCAAGACAAATAACTACAAGGATAATCAGTACTATTTTTCGCATAAAAAAACCCCCTTACCTATATCTTATCCAAGGGGGCTTTGTTCTATACATCGGATTCTGTTATTTTAATCTCACCCTGCCGCAGAATTACCGGCTTTTCTCCGGTACATAGAACTACGGTAGAGGAAATATTGGACGAAACAGTGGCTGTATCGTAAATTTTATCTACCAAAAGACCGTATTGCTTTACGATTTCCTCGTATTCATTTAAGGGGGCATTCCCGGATTCGTTGACAGAGGTTGTCAGCATTGGACCATTTTCCCGCAGAATTTGAAGAGCCGTTTCATGATTGGGAATTCGGACGCCGATGGTCGGATAGCCGATGGCGTCATAAACGCACTGCCTGCTTTTTAGAATCAGGGTTAAGGCTCCGGGAAAGAACCTGACAATCAGCTTTCTAGCCATGTCATTGAGGCAGGCTATCTCTTCTATCTGCTTCATATCCGCACAAAGACACGCCAGAGGCTTTGCCTTATCTCTATGCTTTATTTCATAAATGCGGCGAATCCCCTCCACATCAAATATAGGAGTGCCAATACCATAGACGGTATCCGTAGGAAAAATAAGCACCTTACTCATGAAAATCACCTACATAGATAAAGGTCATACGGTCCTTTCCCTCTAAGTCCTTTATTACCTCAACCCGGCTATCCGGGAAGTACTGATGAGCTAAGGCAAGCATTTGTTCCTTTTTATCATACCCATGCTCGAAGGCTATCAATGCCTTATCCTTAAGAAACGGCTTCACACCGCTTAGAATTATCCGGTAGAATTTCATACCGTCGGCACCGCCAAATAGTGCCAGATTCGGCTCATTATCCTTAACCAGCGGCATAACCTCTTCTTCCTCGGGGATATAGGGAGGATTAGAAACAAATATATCAAATTTTCTACCGGCAAGAGGCTCAAGCATATCCCCCTGCAAAAAGATGACTCCCGCCTGAAGTGTTTCGTTGTTTTCCTTGGCTACCTCCAATGCCTCCCATGAGATGTCACTGGCGACAACCCGCATATTTTTTTCCTCCAGTGCCAAAGAAATGGCGATACAGCCGGAGCCCGTAGCCAAATCACAGACGTCCACCTTCTGTCCGAAAAAGTAGTCGTCATAGCGGTATAAAATATTTTCAACCAATTCTTCCGTTTCATATCTGGGAATCAGGACATGGCTGTTTACCTTAAAATCATAGCCGTAAAAGCAGCTTTTGCCAATTAAATACTGAATCGGCTGATTTTCGTATAAATATCGGTCAAAGATTTCATTAAACTGACAGATTACGCTCTCCTCTACTGGCTCATGCATTTTCAGATACAGCTGATTGGTTTCTAAATCGCAAATATGCTCCAGCAGCAGGACAACCGCACTTTCCTCCTTATCTGCCGCAATCGCCTGTTTTTCCTTTTCTTTTATAAAACTCTGATAAGTCATTTCAATCGTTCACTCCTTATAAGCTTCCCCTGTTGGTAATACAGCTTTAATTCAAAATAATGATTATCATTCCACAGAATATCCAAGAATATTCGGTCGCCCTCCCAAAGATTTAAAGATAAAACATCGTTCTTGGCAATCCAAGCCAATTCTCCCTCATCACAGGCGGTTAGATTTCCGATAAACCGGTCGGAGGTATAAACGTACGATTTCTCACTTAAAAGGTCATCATTGTAGAAATAGACAATCCCCCGAAACCGAATCTTCTGCAAGGTCAGACCGGTTTCTTCTGCTGTTTCCCGAAGAATTGCCTCCTCAGGCGTTTCGCCGTCCTCTATATGCCCGCCGACGCCAATCCACTTTCCGGCGTTGATGTCGTTTTCTTTTTTATTCCGATAAAGCATAAGAATCTTATCTTCTCTTTCTATATAGCAAAGTACTGTTTTTTCCAAGCTTATCACCGTGCATATTATAGCATATTTTAGGTCAGCATGGTATTCGCAGACGGAAAAAATAAAAATTTATCAAAAACATATTCTGCCCGGACGGTTGATTCTGTTTAAATTCACTAAAATTGGGCGGCAGACTTCGACAAAGTTTCAACGCAAAAAAATTCCCCTTTCAGGATAGAAAGGGGATAACTTTAAGAATTTATAATCATCTGATAAAGCTCCTCAAGATAGCGGCTGACTAGCTCGTCGGATTTCGCCATAACGCTTAACCGGACCACATCCTCTGTTCCGGACGGACGGATTATAATTTTACAGTCCTGATTTAATTCTCGGCGAATTTCTTCAACCCGCCGGAAGAGCCCTTGGTTGGATAGAATACTGTTTTTATCCGATACCTCAATATTTATCATTCGGTTGGCATATAGCTGGATATCCTTTGTATAATCGGCAATAGTTTTATTTTGTTCTTTCAAAATTTTTAACAAATACAAGCTCATAAGAAGTCCGTCGCCGCTGTGAAAAAGTTTTGGCACAATAATATGTCCGCTGGCTTCGCCGCCAAGGGAAAGCCGGTTTTCTTCTAAAGCCGCAGCTACGTTCTTATCGCCGACCGGAACCTCGATGACCTCTATTCCCTGCTTTTTTAGGGCGTGAATAATTCCCAAATTACTCATAACTGTCATAACAACCTTATTCTTTTTAAGGCAGCCCTGTTCCTTCAAGATTACTGCCAGAATATAGATTAGCAAATCGCCGTCGATGATGTTTCCGTTATGGTCTACACAGATAACCCTATCTCCGTCACCATCATAGGCAAATCCAATATCACAGTGATAAGCTAAAACACTGGATTGAAGGTTTTCAATATGTGTCGCTCCGCAGCTTTCATTGATATTATAGCCGTTGGGCTGATGATTTATAAGAACTAAATCACGGCATATTTTACTGAATAGAAAGGGGGCGATTTTATAATCGGAGCCGTTGGCACAGTCAATACAAACCTTTAGATTGCATGGCTGGAGATAGGGGGAAAGAAAAAGAATATATTCCTGCAATATCTCCGGCTGATACAAAAAGGTTCCGATTTCTTTTGTTTTGTCGCGGTTTTCGGTCAACTCCTGTTCTAATTGTTCTTCCTCCTTTTTATTCAGCTTATAGCCGTTATTGATGATTTTTACACCATTGTAATAGTAAGGATTGTGGCTTGCGGTAATCATTACTCCGACAACCTTGTGAATATAGGAATAATAAATCAAAGCCGGTGTAGACAATACGCCTGCATAAATGACCCTTAAGCCGCTGCTTAAACAGCCGCTGATTATGCTGAATGCCAATAAATCCTTGGAGTAGCGGGTGTCTGTTGCGATTACAACGGTATTGTTATGCAGTATCCGTAAGGATTTTCCCAAATTTTCTAAAAGGCTGACATCTAAATCCTTATTGGGTATTCCCCGGATTCCGTCTGTCCCGAAATACTTATTCTTTGCTGTCATACTTAGAAGCATATCCCTTCTTTGTCACCTGCAGGCTTCTGGCAATCGCGAAATCGCCCTGCTCCATATTTTCGGTAATGGTTGAGCCGGCGGCAATAAAGCTATTGGATTCAATACTGATGGGGGCAATCAGATTACTGTTGCAGCCGACAAATACGTTATCGCCGATGCTTGTTTGATGTTTCGTTTTCCCGTCATAATTTACAGTGATACTGCCGCAGCCAAAGTTTACATTTTCACCGCACAGGCAATCTCCCATATAGGCTAAATGCGAAAGCTTGCTGGATAGTCCCACTCTTGAGTTTTTAATTTCGACATAGTTTCCGACCCGGTTGTTTCCGGCAATAAAGCTATTGCCGCGGATATGGGCGAATGGTCCCACATTACAGTTTTTCCCGACAACAGAGTCGGAGATTACACTGTGCCAGATAGTTGAATCATTTAAAACGATGCTGTTTCTGATTTCACTGTCGATGATTTCCGAGCCTTGGTGAATAACGGTATTTCCCAATATTGTACTATTGCGAATTACTGTATTTTCTTCAATAATAACGTCACTGCCAATGTATACGTTATCTTTATTTTCTATTTTTACGCCATTTTGCAGATGTTTATCAAGAATGCTTTCCTTTAGCTTTTTTTCAGCCTCCGCAAGCTGGGAAAGGGTGTTGATTCCCATCAGTTTAAAGCTATCCTCGGTCCTAAATTCCGATATTTTAAAATCCGCCAATTCCTTAACTATATCCGTCAAATAATATTCTTTCCTTTGATTGTTATTGGTTATTCTATCCAGTGCCTCAAAGAGAAGCTTAGTCCGAACGCATAATACGCCTCCGTTTACCTCCTGAATCTGCTTTTGCTCTTCGGTTAATTCTGCTTCCTCTGCAATAGCTTGGATTTTGTTTGTCTTATCTCTTATAATTCTGCCATAGCCCTGCGGCGAGGGATTGATAAAGGTGGCTATGGTTAAGTCATTTTTATTTTCTAAGTGAGTGTTTATAAGCTGCTGAAGAAGAATATTATCGACAAACGGAGTATCTCCGTTTAAAATAACCGTATATCCTTCCTTGTCAATATCCCGGCAGCAGCGGGCAGCATGACCGCTTCCCAACTGTTCCTCCTGTATTCGATAGGATACGGTGTCCTTTAATATAGAGGCAATGATTTCTTTTTTATAGCCAACCACACATATTATTTCATCTAATGAAGTTTTTTTGATACTTTCTGTCAGATAGGAAATCATGGGCTTTCCTAGAATTGTCATCGCACATTTCGGCAGAGTACCCTTCATTCTGCTTCCTTTCCCGGCAGCTAAAATGATAGCATAATTCAATATATCATCTCCCATAGGCTTTTATATAATTTTATGCATTACTCTATTATTATATGAGACGCCGATGAATTATGAATATCAAAAAAAGACGCCAGACCGTGTCTTTTGTAAAAAGACTATGGCTTGGTGTCTTCCTTATGGCTTTGTTTCAGTTTTTCCAGTTCTTCCTCGAGTATTTCCTTTTTGAGCTGTTCCAAAAGCAGCTTTCGGTCTGCCTCTGAATCTTTTTTCAGCTTTTCTGTTTTTTGCTTTAAAACAATGGAAATTATCTGCATTACAATCATTGCCGTAAATATTAATATAAGTATTAAGAATACAAGATTCTTAGAAATTCCCCCAGAAAAAATGCTTAAAAAATGGATAGTCATAATATATTTGCCATATACCATATCCGGTGTAATCTGTTCCGTATCGGATATAGCGTTATTATCTCCCTTAGTCGTTAAATATTCCGTATTTTTCTCTATAACTCGATGAATGATATACATTCCGGAAGAGCTTTTATAAACGATGATATCTCCGACGTTAACATCTGCAAAATTGGTTTTGCCATACATAACATACTCTCCGGCAGATATGGTCGGCTCCATAGACGCAGTCGGAACATAGGATACACTTAATCCAAATATCCGCGGAGGTCTTTGCTGGCGGTTGGAATTAATGACCTCAACCGTTATGAAGATACATAAAATAAGGCACAGCATGGAAATACAATAGCTTATTATTCTTCCGACGGATTTATGGGACTGTTCTGGCTTTTTCATCAATTACCGCTTCCTTAATCCTCGGTTTTGGCTAAGGCATCCTCTTTGACAGCTGCCTCTATATCCTCATCAGTCATTCCGTTTTCTTCAGGAATATTAAGATATTCCTGTGCGGCAGAAGCATTTTCCGTATCCGGCTGAGCTTCTACTACATTGCCGTTTTCGTCAACATATACGACCTCTTCTTCCAAACGGACAGGATTTCCCTGTTCGTCGACATATACGATTTCCTGTTCTTCAGATGGGTCTAAAGACGGGGAAACCAACTCCTCAGCAGATACATCACTGACAATTTCTCCGGCTTCCTCGGTATTGTAAACTTCCTCTTGTGCTGAATCTGGCTGTTGTGTATTTTCCATAACAGGCTGATTTAATTCCTCCGGCAGAGACTGTTTATCGGCAGATTCCGTATCCGGAATTATATCCACGGCTGCACGCTCTTCCTGTGGTGCAGAGGAATTTTCCTTTAATTTCTTTAAATGCTCTCTTCTCTTTAGTGCAAGCTCTCTTGCCCGGGCCTTCTTTGCTTCGTCGGCGTCCTTAGCCTTCTGCTTTGCCAGAGCCTTTTTCTCTGCTGCCTTTTGTTTTTCCAGTGCTTCCTGTTCCAGTCTTTTACGCTTAGCCGCCAATGCCTTTTCCTTTTCAATCGCAGCCAATCTCTGCTGTTCTTCCTTTATTCTCTGCTTTTCTAAGCGTATACGCTCCTTTTCTTCCTGAGCCTTTATCTTGTTATCCAAGGTTGTCAAAAGCTTTTCTACCCGCTTTTCTTCCTTACCCATACGGGCAATATTCATTTGCTTTTGCTGTCTGACAATTTTTAAAATCATTTGCCGACGACGGGCATATTCCAGCTGTTCGTACAAATCCTTGGACTCTAATTCCTCATCCGAAACGCCAAAGGCACGGGGGTAAATTTGGTCCAGCATATCCAGCATTTGCCTATAAACGACGCGAATGGATTCGTTATAGGTATTCCCTGTTCTCTGCATACCGCTCAAGGACGCCTCAAAGAACTTAGCCGTTTCGTCCAGCAATACCTGATTCATTGTATAATCTTCTAATTTTTTATTGTCGGCACTGAAATTTAGTTCCAGCTCAATGTCATCGTTTTTCTGAATTTTAGGAGCCTTTAGGGACGGCAAATTCTTTGAAGAATAAATTCCCTCAACCTCTCTGTTCTTTAAAAATGAGGTTAAGGCAAGCGTCATACACTGATTGATATCCCGTTCAAAAATTGCAGAATAGCGGTAGCTTTTCTCTTTTACATCGACATTTGTGGAGATACCGTCGACTTTATCCAAGTACAGCCACAAGCCATAGCATAGCTTAAAATCGGGATTATGCATGATAATATTCGTTTTCATAATCGGAGGCAGTACCTCACGGGCTTTTGCCAATGCCCGCATAAAGTCCGTTCCTTTTAAGCCCTGCACCATCTCTCTGACATACAGCAGACGATTGTATTGCTCCTTGGTCGCCTCTACGTTTGTCGTCAAATCGTTTTTGATTTGGATATCTAAGTTGACCGTCACCTTTTGACCGGACATTAAAAAATCATTTTTAACGTTTAGACGCTGAGTTTCAAAGCTTTCTAAGGAAACCTTCATTACCTCATATCGTCTTTCCAAAAACATCTCTATTCTTTTAACCAAAGACTTGATAAACCGGTTTTCATATATCGCAAGTTCTTCCTCGGCATAGGTTGTTAAAACCTTAGAGGGGATAACATCCCCCTCTTTTGTAATTTCTTTAATTAGCTGTGTATGGCTGGATAGATGCCGGACAGTCTGAGAATTAACCTTTTTTGCTTTTTCAACCGAAACGATTTCCTCTTCATAGCGAATGGACTTTTTTGGGTCCCGCATGATTTTAAGAATGGCTGGATAAACACTCTCAATGGTATCCAAAAAGCTCATATCAAAATTTCTGATTTCAGTCTGCGTTTTATTAAATACGGTCTTTTGTCCCCCTTTAATCCGATGTAATACATAATTGCCGTAGGGGTCCTCTATTGTCTTTGCTTCGATTGCACTATAAATATTTTGATAATAGGCGGTTAATTCATCATTATCTATATTTTGTTTAGCCATTTTAATCACCTACTACGCAGATTTCTTTAAATCAGCAATGAATCCCTTGGATACTAAGAATTGCTCCTTGCCGAATAATCTGTCTAATACGACTATCAGCTCGTCTAATTCCTTTTTTAAAAATGTTAAATTCAGCATTTCAAACTTTCTTAAAATCTTAAAGGTCAGCATATAATCCAAGCCGTCAAATTCACTAAAGCCACAGCCCATATACACAGGAACGAACAGCTTAATCTGCTTCATGATACGATTACCGAAGGCAATCTTAAATTTATCCTGAATAAATTCGTCTAATTGATTAAAGCCGGACTGGGCAACCTCAGACAGCTGATAGCCGGACTGAGTACGCTTAAATAAATCGTCCAGATACTCAAAGGTCATGGAAACATTATCCGTAAACGGGGCGTCGATAAATTCCGCCTTTTTATTGATGGCAATCGCCACGGCACGGTCATATACCTTGTCTGTAATCGTAAAGGTAGAATCATCCTTATTAGCCGTACCGATAAACCACAAATTCTGAGGAATCAAAATTTTACCATTGATTAAATTCTTCGGGTCATGCTGGTCGGAGGTAGGTACAATGTCTATCTTCCACTCATTGACATCAGGCATTTCCATAACGGATAAAAATTCAGCAAAATAATACTCAATACGGGCAAGATTCATCTCGTCCAGTACGATTAAGTTGACCGTATCGGAATAGGAAGCGGCATATACGCTCTTTAAAAAGTCTGTTTCATTAAATCTCTTAGTAAATTCGTTTAGATATCCTAATAGCTCCGCTCTATCCCGCCATGACGGCTGAACGGAAATAATGGAGGTATCATTCTGGAAAAATTTACCCATGGCATACGGCAGAGATGTTTTACCGGTACCGGAAATACCCTCTAATATCAGCACCTTTGAGGTTGCCATACCGGCAAGAAATCTTGCGATAATTTCTCTTGTATAAAATAGCTTTAGTTGGGAAGCCGCAAAGTTGATAAATCTATCAACCAGTCCCGGCAAATCCAGCATATCAGATTGATTCATAACGGTAATTTTCGGGTTTTCCTCCGCCTGCCGGTCAACATAAATCAGCTTGGAGAATCTTGATTCGCTATCCAGCTTTTTCTTTGAGGAGGTTCCCTCATAATCCACAATTCCCGGGGCACCGGCACCAATCTGGGATACCCGCATTGCCAGAATCTTATTTTTTTCGTCGATAAGCTCTACGACCTTTTGATTCAATAGGGATACCTCTTCCACCAAGGAATCCTTGTCGACCTCCCGCTTAACAAAGCGAACATAGCGGCGTATCAGCTGGAATAAAAGAATTACCAGCAAAACAATAAACCCTACATTAATAATTAAAACCAAAATAAACGCAATATAATCCAAGGCGTTCCATGTACCAATCGCATTCATGAATGTGTTTATATATCCGTTCTCCGCCCAATCTCCGTAGAATATTTTTACGATAATACTCCACAGCATGGAGAAGCATTCACAAATATTCTTCCATAAATCAGATAAAAACTGGATATAAAATTGTGAAAATCCGTTCATAGAAACTATCCACTCTTTTCTACTATAATTTTATAAAATATCTGAACTATTCTTCAGCTACTTCCTTCTTTTCCTGTGCTTCTCCCTCAGCCTCGGACTTTGGTTCCTGTTCCGCCTCATTATTCTGCTGGGCCTTAAGCTCGGCAAGAATCTGCTTACGCATTTCCTCCTTCTGTGCCTCAAGGTCAGCCAGCATAGCGTCCTTGTTGGAAACCAGTTCTGCCTTCTGCTTGGCTCCCTTTAGCTCCATAATGTTTCGTACAACCATAAAAACCTCAAACAATAGGAACACCAAAACCGGAAGAACGAAATACCACAGCCAATTCTTTTGGATATTATCCAAAGCCTTTCCTGCTCCGCGGCTGATGCCGGTCACTACTCCCTTAATCTGAGAAACAGACACGTTTTCCGTCACGCCGGAGGCTTCCAGTTGGTAGTTATAGCTTGCATTTTCATCGCCGAACGGGTCGTCCTTGGCAAACGGCTGAAGCTCGGCACTCTTGTCGCCCTGCGTTATAACGGACAAGCCGTCTTCGGCAATATATACGATTCGGTGAGTATTCAGTGCCCCGGTACCATTATTCAGCTTCGTATCAAAGAAGGTAATAACATCTCCGACCTTAAGGGTACTGCAATCCTTTTTTGAAAATTTATTGACATAAACCAAGTCGCCGACATTGATTTCCTGAATTTTATAATCCGCCCATTCCGGCAAATCCTCCCTTGTATCGCTTCGCTCCATAGAATCCGTCTGAACGGACAGGAAACCTTTGCCGAAAATATTCGGGAAGCCGCCGTTTTTGCTGCCGGCATTGATATTCATAATGGAAAACAGCAAAAGGAGAACGATTATACAATAAAAAAGTACATTGCCGACAATTTTTAAAATAAAAATCGTGCGTTCCTTTTTTGTTTTTTTAATCTTTAAGTCATTTTCATTTTTTTGTGTATTAATATCCTGCATATTTACTACCTCACTTAAAAAAGATTAAACCTTTAATTCATTTTACCATATTAATAATTAAAAATAAATATTATTTTCCTGAAAGAGAAACCCCTTCCACAAAAAAATAAAAACGAATTAAATATTTATTATTAAGCCTAGAATAGTCCGTAAAACGGATACTATTCTAAGCCTAACCTTGAACTAAAACAATATAATCTCAAGCAAATTAATCCTTATTATCTGTTGAGAAATTCAAATTTAAAGTGACTGGATTACGGTCAATGACCTCAAAGCAATCCGCATCCCAGCCTTCAAACCAAAAATAAATAGTCATTTTCATCATTTGGTTAATACCAATCTTTTCCTCAGGCTTTGAAGAATCTATAATTTTTACATTCGGCGTATATTCCATATCGCCCCGAGTAAATAATTCCGTGGGTATGGTTTTTGCCATCTGCGGATACTTCGTATTATAATCATACAAAGCCAAATTATATTTGTCCTCCATAATTCCGCCAAAGCTGTAAACCCCGGTGACAGGGTCATAGGTCGGCATGGACGAACCGCCCTGATAAATAATATATTCCTGAATTACAGAATTTTCATCATACTGCTGCGGACAATACTTATCAACCACGTTGTACTTCTGAATGGCTACCCGACAGGCGGAGGAGGAGTCAACGGTAATATTTTTATGAATCACCGCACCCGCAGGAATTGCATTAGAAGCCGAATTAATAAAATCTGATGGGTAGGTAAATTTATTAACCAAGCTTCTGGTATCCTTCGTTCCCTCCAGCAAATTCCCTCTCAGGTAAGCGTCCAAATAATACTCGGCATCATCTCCGGTATCAAACGCTTGGAAAGCCGAAATATAAATATCAAATTTAAAATAGCATTTTGTTATCTGATTAGACATATCAACAAAGTCAGGAAAAGACTTGTCGTCATTCGGTATAACACTGCACTGTGCCATATTTAAATCACGAAATAATTCCAGAATATCGTCATTGCTTTTAGAATCTAAAAACTCTTCCGTATATCCCCAGTTCTTTAATATAGCCTTTCTTAAGTCTATGGCGTTTACCGACGAACCAAATGTCCCATCTTCACCTGTTAATGATATTTCTATTCCATATTCCTCTAGTTCTGAGCCATTTAAGTTTATCTCAAACTTTTCAAAATTTGAGAAGTTCAGGAAGCCAATCCATGCAAATGTAGAAGTCACTAGAGTAATCATACACAATATGGAAACCATAATGCTTAAATATACCTTCCTGATTATCGCCTGCATGGATTAGCACCTCACTTTCTACTTAAATTTTAGTTATCGCTTAAATAATTAAGCTCCTGCTACTTCAAAGTTAAATTGGAAATCAAATGTCTGAGAAATACAAGAGTCGAAGCAGTCAGCGTCCGTTCCTTCTAACCAAACTGTAAATGTTAATTTAACAGCCGTATCAGCTACTAAGGATAAAGTTTCCCAAGTGTCAGTAGGAGCAGCCACGGAAGCACCCGTTGTTTCATTGCAGCCGTAAGGTGTAGTACCTAATAGCTGATAATAGTAGGTATTGGCATCGCCTGTGGTATTTGCCGTAAAGGAACTTGCAGCAGTTGCTTCGCCCTGATGAGCAGCATCAAAAGCTAAAGTCTTAGTCACCGGAGTTGCCTCGGTAGTCACAACCTGCATACGCAGTGCATTTACTGCGTCAATAGTGAAATCCTCACCCTGAGAAACCGGAGCACCCGTAGATGTGTAGGCTCTCTGTGTTTTAAGAGCATCTGCAGCTGTCGTATTCGTTGCTAAATAGCTTACATTAACCGTTTGGTCCTTCGTAGACATAATCCAGAAGGAGAAGGTCATTGCTGTACCTGTCGTCACCTTATTGCCGTCCTTGTCAACCCAATCGCCGACAGCGATACTGTTTTCTGCATCCTCAGCCGTAGCCTTTGTCACTGGATTTAAAGCCTCTGCAGCTGCTAAAGTGACATCTAGGCTTAAATGCTGCGTAAATGCATCCGGTGCTCCGTCTTTATCCTTGGCAACCAATAGATTACCGGATACGTCCGTACCAGCCGTAGAGCCTGTAATTTTATCAACACTTGCTTCACTGTTTGAAACATACCATGCAAAAGTTGTTGATACTAATGTTGTAGCACATACAGCAAGTGCTGCAACACTTAAGAATAGTTTTCTTGTTAACTTTTTCATTTTTAATTTTCTCCTTTTCCCTTTTTTACTTCTTTTTATCATTTGCAAACTAATTTTCAACTCTCTTAGATGTAAATGATAGTTTTACACGAATAGATTTGTCTAGCCCATCAAAGCAGTCGGCATCCCAACCTTCTAGCCAAAATCTAAAAGTGATTAAATTTGCATTAGCTCCCGATTCGACTGTCGTTATTTTAGGAATATCTCCGGTCAGGGACCTAATGGTCTGCGGCGTCTGCTCGTAATCAAGCTTCTTGATTTGAGCGGACGGCCTTAAATTATTATAATAGGTATACATGGCGTTCATATCTGCATTATACAGACGATTCAGCTCCTCGTTTTCCCCACTATAATCTGTTGCATAGCTACCCAAGTCATACTCATTCGTAAGCTCGTATATGGTAGCACTCGGTGTTTCAAGCGATGTATCCTGCACGCTCATCCGCATGGCGTTTGAGGAATATACGGTAATGGTATCTCCTGCCTGAAGATTACCGGAGGCCGTACACATTGCCGCCTTTAAAATGACATCGGTCTTTTCTGCGGATTCTATCCTCGTCGGAGAAACCGTGGTTCCGTCATTCAGCAAAACCTCCTGCCCCGAAAGATAAATATCATATCGCATCTCGTCCTCTGCCTTCGTCGAGGTGGTTTTAAAATATACGCCAAACTCCACAAAGCTGCCGTCCTTTGCCAAGGCGGACGCTCCGTATAGGTCCTCCAGCTGAATTCCATCCGAGGAGGTTCGAGGCAATAACAGAATATTCTGATTTATGATTTGGTCTATGCTTTCGGAAGAAACCTCAGTGTTCGATTCAGAATACACCAGTTTTTCATTCTGCATGGAATAGGTATCCCCGTCATAGCTTATCAGGATAGCCTGCTTAATTTGATTTAAGGTTAAATCCCGATAATAATGAATACCATCAACGGAAACCTGAAAGCCTTCACCGCCGTTTACCTGAAAATCAAAGCCGCTGACGCTTGCCGAGCTATTGATTTTAAACCATGCATAGGTCGTCGTTGTGAAGGTTGTCACCAGCAATAATAGCGACATCGCCCCCATAAATATTTTCCGATAATATTTCATGTCTGCCTCCTTTTCGTATATTTTATCTATAACATCTAAAATGTTTCTTACAAATTATCTATGGTAAAGCCCAGCTTTACCTTTACCTTGCCGGAAGGAATTCCCATAAAGTAATCTGCGTCCCAGCCCTCAAGCCATACGCACACCGTGAGCTTTATCGTATTATAATCTCCGGCTTCTGCCGCATAAGCAAATCGTCCAAGAGATACCTCGTCAAAGCTCCTTGCCGTATCAAAGCCTTCACCGTCTAAAGCCGCCTCCGTAAACTTGGAAAACGGATGGATTTTATTGTAATAGGTATACATGGCATTTAAGTTTTTATTATAAATCTGGTCTTCTCTTCCCTCAATCGCCGCAGAGCCAAGCCCCGCATTTGGCTCAAAAACCTTCATTGTCCTCTCGCCAGAAGATTCTTCAACCACGACACCCAGCCGCATGGCATCTGCGGGATTTACCGTAATTATGTCCCCACTGTCATATTCTTTCTGGGGAGTCGTCAAAGAATTTTGAAGCTCAATATCCACGGCTTCAGACCGGATATAACTGGTTTCCTGCAAACGCAAGTTAAATTCCGGGTGCTGGTTTCCTGTGGATAGCACCTTTACCCATAAATCAAAGGCAATATATTCAGAGGCTGAGGCCGCCGTCATCGTATGGGTATAGTATTCCGAATTCTCCGTCTGAGTCAAGGCATCCTTCTGGAACTCCGGATTGCCGCCGGAATCAAAGGATATTTTTTTATCCGCAGTATGCTTCAAAGTGATTCCCTGATATTCAATATCCGTGTAATCAACGCCGGTTTTCCTTTCAATCGCCGCCGTCAAATCCTCAAGGCTGATATCCTGAGAAAAATTGATGCCGTCGGCGGATATTAAAAGCCCCTCCGAACTGTCGATATCCAAATCAAATTCATCCGTCCATGCCTCTCTGTTCTTCACAAACCAAGCATAGGTCGTAGAGGATAACGTAATCACCGTCAATGCCAGCATTATCATGCTGAGAAGCAGCTTTCTTCTTACTTTACACACCGTATCCCCTCCTTTACCATATTTACAGCCTACAAGGCTACCTTAATATTGATAGCAAACTTGATTGTTCCTTCCTTAATATCGTCAATACACTCCGGGTCCTGTCCCTCCAGCCAGAATAAGATAGAATACTTAATATATTCTCTATTTTCCGTAGTTCCGCTTTTCAGGATAGCCTCCTCGTGATAAACCCGGTTATCACTGATAAATGCTTCCGTTCCGCTGATGAAATACTTATCATATTGGACGTTAGAAACGGTATCCTCCTTCTGATAAATATGAATCTCCTCATCGGTTTCATTATACGTCATAATCCGAACCGCCTCGTCCATTCCCTTAGTGACATTAGAGGCAGTCATATCAATTTCAATGTTTAATGCTCCGTTGCCCGTATTCACAATGTAAAAGGTATATACATACAAATTATCGTCGATAACCTTTCTCCCCGGCTCGGCAGTCAGCTCCTTCAAACTCGCCAGCTGCTCGTCGTAGCTGTTTCCCAGAAAATACAGCGGCGTGTTGTCGGAAATGCCGTTCATTCCCTTAACTATCAGCTTATTAGGATACACATTATCCTCGATATTTTCCGTAACGCCGATACTCTTTTCAACATCTCCGGACTCTACCTGAATGACAAAGTTTCCGCTTTCGTTTCCCAGAAGCATAGCTAAAATAATGAGTACAGAGGTAAGAAACAATCCAATCATCAGGGTTGTACGAAATGCTTTATTTTTAAATAATGAAACAAATTTCAAAATCTTACCTCCTCTCAGGGAATAAAAAAAGTTGTCACCAAAGTAAACTACTTTCAATGACAACTGGCTACCATTTTACAGGCCCTTTAGCTTTGCGTCACCATATTTCTATGGTTTTGCCTTTTACACACCTAAATTATATGGCATTTTAAATCGGTTGTCAATCCAATTCTGTTTACTTATCTTGAATAAAATTTAATTTTTCCGTTCGCCGGTAATCCGCTCTAAAAGCTCCTCTGCCGTTTCCTCATGCTCCGGAAGGACTTCCTCTTCGGTTCCGTCAATCAGCCGTTCTGAGTCCTCCAATACGGAAACATCGTCCAAAAGAACCTTGTACTGACGCTTTTCAATATATTCGTCAAACGCCTCGATACTCATTGGCTTAGCAAAATAATAACCCTGACCGTAGAATACGCTCTGTTCCTTAACATATTTAGTTATTTCTGCCGTTTCAATTCCCTCGCAAATCAGCGTACGGTTATTATCCTGAGCATATTTCACAAGTATCGCCAGCAGCTTTTCCTTCATAAAGTTATTTTCTATATCCTTTAGGAAGGACCTTCCCAGCTTAATTACGTCTATCGGAGAACGCTGTATTGCCTGAACGGACTGACCGTCCAGTTCAAAGCCGTCGACGGCAATCTTAAAGCCGTAATCCCGAAGCTTATAAATATTGGTTTTAATGACGGCAATCTTTTCCACCATCATAAAATCGGATATTTCCAGCATATACTCCTCAGGCTTGGCATTATTCTTATTCATCAAATCAATAAATTTATTTGCCAAATTAGCATCTAAAAGCTGCTTGGTAGATAAGTTCAGGGATAGTCTTAAAGGAATCGTCGGATATTTTTCAGCAAGCGTATTATGCGTACGAATCATGGTTTCAATACCCCATTCGCCGACCCACTTGATATCGCCCGTCTGTTCCAAAACCTTTAAGAAGGTTGCCGGAGCCTGCACGCCCTTTGTCGGGTGGTTCCAACGCATCAAAGCCTCGGCACCGCTTAGGGTTTTATCCGCCAAATTGACAATCGGCTGATAGTACAATACGAATTCCTTGTTTAAAATTGCATTTTTAACCTCGCGGTAATACATCATATTGTCCTGCTCCTCTTCACGGATAGAAGCGTAGAAATTCGTAAATTTATTTCCGCCGTCCCGCTTAGACACATACGTTGTCAGTTGAAGATTGGCAAACAAATCCTCAAAGGTAGAGCCGGCAGCCGGATAAGTCACCAGCCCAATGGAGGCGGTGATACTGATAGATTCCCCGACCAATATCTGATAGGGATTAGAAATGATTTCATTAATTCTGGCAGCTAGCTTTTCATTTCTTGCCCGATTGTCCTCATCTTTAATAAAGATAAGAAATTCATCATTCATATACTTACAAAGAGAAGCCTTATACGGCAAAATCCGCAGCAGTCTTGCCGCCATTTCCTTTAATATTTGGTCGCAGGCCTCATGTCCGAATACTTCGTTTAAATCGCCAAAGCCGTCGATGTCGACATACATCAGGGTTAAGGCTCCGAAGCGGTCTACCTTTTTTATGTACTGCCGTATTGAATCCTCCATATACCGCTTAGTGACGGCGTTTTCCACGATAACCTCATGCTCCTCTTTCGCCCTGTTGATATTCCTGCGAATAAGAAACAGAAACAAAACCGATAAGCCGATTGTTATCAATATGAATAAAAACGTCAGCAGTATTGCAGCACCATTATCCATTAAAAACATACTAACCTCTCCTATTTCCGCTTAGCGTTATATTTTTCTAAAAGCTCAACCGCTTTATCGTACGGCATTGCCTTTCCAATCAGGTAGCCCTGAATAATTCTGGCACCGAATTTCTTTACCATATCTGACTGAGCCTGTGTTTCCACACCCTCGCAAATAATATCCAAATCCAAAGAAGCACCCAAGGCACATATTGTTTTTACAATACTGGAATGTACCTTGCTGGTTTCAATGTATTTTGTAAATTCCTTGTCGATTTTCAAGGTATCTACCGGTAAATCCTTTAGGTACAGCATAGAGGAATATCCGGTACAGAAATCGTCCAAATGAATATGGAAACCCATTTCCTTCAGCCGCTTCAGTTTTTCCGTCATCAGCTGGAAATTTCCCATCAAAAACGTTTCTGTTATCTCAATAGCTACGCTTCCCGGCTTCAGACCCATTGCCTTAAACTCGTCAATCATCTGCTGAACAAAACCAACCTGCAAAAGCTGTATCGGAGATACGTTCATAGATACATGAACGTCATAAGGCTCCAAAAGCTTTGCCAGACGGAAGGTTTCCTTGATTACATATCTGCCGATATCCAGCATATATCCTCTTTGCTCGGCAAGCTCGATAAACGCCTGCGGAGATTTATCCGCATATTTTGGATTCATCCACCGGATTAAAGCCTCAAACCCGTCAATCCGGTTTGCCACAATATCGTACTGCGGCTGTAAATACATCCGGAATTCGTTTTCTTGAAGGCCCTTAACCAAATCCCTTTCCATTTCCTCCGCCGCTTCAATAACATTATCCATGGCAGGCTCATAAATTATAAAATCCTTGGCGGAGAAATCCGCTATGTTTTTAAATGCCAACTCCAGCTTGTTCTGGATTGTTTCTAAGGATACCTCCTTGGCATCCTCTTTCTTCAAATTATAAACGACGATTTTGCATTTGATATAAATATGATTCTGCTTAATCTGAAATGGCCGGCGAAGAATTTCAAGAGATGCCTGAATTTTTTCCACGACCTCATCCAGCTTTAAGTTCGGATATACCACGATAAATTTAGAATCATTGATATGGTAAATTGCCATATCCGTATAGGTTTCGTGAATGATTGTCAAAAATTCATTCAGTAGCACATTAAAATTATTTCTGCCGAATACGCCGATAATTTCTTCATATTTCGTTATATTGTATTCAATAAAGGCAATATCGTAAAATGCCGCATTTAAAATGATATGGTTATAGTTATTTGTCAAAGAAAAGCCATTGTCACAGTTTGTAATTTCATTTCTTCCGCTCATCAGGAACAAATGCTTTCTTCGCAGATAATCAATCGTAATATCCGTTCCCATTAAATAATAGGAGGAAGCAACCTTTAACGGACTTAAATGAAAATAATGAACATCCTCATCGTCCTTTACAGGAAGCGAGCATTCAAATGCTTTATTTTCCTTAATGGTTTTTAAAATTCCCTCGCCGGTATCCACATCCGTAAAATTGTCGATATTCTCTAGTTTTTTAATTCCATATAACTGCTTAAAGGTCTTATTGGTGAAAATAACCCTTCCGTTCGTATCCACCCGGATAACAATCGCCTTCGTAGCCTGTGCGGCATGACGGTCAACCCGAAGCAGCTTAGAAGCCCGGCGGCAGCCTAAAATCATAATGATAAAGATTAAAACGACGATTACTATTCCAATGCAGTAAAATATCATCGCCTGCTGTAAAACCCACTGGATTGCCAGATAAGGACTGTTGATAGGAATAAAAACACTGATATAAACATCAAAGAATTTCGTTCCGGATAATACGCCATTCTGTCCGGCAATCTTATAGATACCGTTAAATTCCTCCGTATTGTCTAATAAATCAAAATCCGTTGTTCCCAAGGCATTCGCCATTAGACGGAAGTTATTTCCTGTATTGTCATAATATACCGTGCCGTCCTTGGCATGAACGAAGGTATCAAAGATTTGAGCTGATTCAGAAGCCTCCGGAGAGCTTTTTAAAAAGGAAAACAAATCCTCAAGCGAAATTCTGCCGCAAAGATTATCCTCGCTTCGCAGAAAATAAAAATAGTAGCGGGTATCCGCAGACTGAAAAACAAAATCATTATCTCTTGCCAATATAATTCTTCTCGTTTCTTGAGAAGCATCATTGAATTTGGCTTCAAATTTAGCAATCAAATAGCTTTGGTTAAAGTCGGTATCTATACTTTCAGCGTCAGCCATAAAGGTATCATACAGGGCGTTCGCCTTCTCTTCGGCAATGCCCGCCGTATTTAAGACCGCCTCCAGCCCTAAAACCTTCATGGAGTTTTCTGCTTTGGCACGGACCGGCAGGTAGTAGCATACTGCGATTGCCGCATAGGATAAAATTAAAATAACGCTGAATAGGATATACCATCTTAAATCTCTTAATCTCACAGCTAACCAACCCTCCCTAAAAACCAAAAGTCATAAAAAGCACAAAAAAAACTTTAAAAGACAACTGGCTACCATTTTAAAGGCCCTCTAGCTTTGCGTCGCCATATTTCTAAGGCTTTGCCATTAACTTCCTGACATATCGTTATTTATATTATAAATAAAAACGCTTTATAAGTCAAGAAAATCCTATCGGCAGCATAGATATAAAAAAAGAGATATTTGAAGTAAGACTTGCAAATATCTCTTTATTCGTTATGCTTTCACACACTTTAGTATATAATAGCCCTTATCCTTAGATACGACCGTACAATTTCCAAACAATTCCTCCAAGTGAGCCTTTGAGGACGGAGCCCCCTGTTTTTTCTGGATTACCACCCATAGCTCTCCGCCGGATACGAGATGATGATATGCCCCGTCGTAGATTGCATAGACGACCTGCTTGCCGGCTCTTATCGGCGGATTGGTGATAATAGAAGAGAACAGACGGTCTTTAACCCCTTCATATAAATTGCAGTGATATGCTTCTGCCTTGTCCGCATGATTTTCCAAAATATTCTTTTGACACAGCTGATAGGCTCTTTCATTAATTTCACACATTGCCGTGGGTTTATTGTATAGAACGGAAACAACGATTCCAATCGGTCCATAGCCTGCCCCCATATCCAATATCGGATAATCCAAGCCATTCGGCTCAAAGCTTTTCAGCATAACAAAGGAGCCATAATCAATATAATTTTTAGAAAAAACACCGCAATCCGTATGAAATACAAATTTATGTTCTTTGAAATGAAAGACAAATTTGTCCGGATTGGATTCCAGCCCCTCTTGGCTTTTTGAATAATAATGATGGTTATTCATATCCGCTTAGTAAAAAGGACTTAAGAAATCCTTAAGTCCATTTTTCCTTCCTGTTTAATTACTTAATTTCAACAGATGCACCGGCAGCTTCCAGTTTCTCCTTCAGTTCTTCAGCCTCTGCCTTAGAAACCTTTTCCTTAACTGGCTTTGGAGCACCGTCAACTAAATCCTTAGACTCTTTTAAGCCTAAGCCGGTCACTTCCTTAACAACCTTGATTACGCCCAACTTAGCGGAACCAGCAGATGTTAAGATTACATCGAACTCAGTCTGTTCAGCGGCAGCAGCCGGAGCAGCACCTGCAGCTGGAGCAGCAGCAACAGCTGATGGGTCAATACCGAATTCTTCCTTCATTGCGTCAACTAATTCTTTAATTTCAAGAATAGTCATTTCTTTTAATGATTCAATAAATACTTCTTTAGTTAATTTAGCCAT
>ENA-UAOM01000198-UAOM01000198.1-human-gut-metagenome-genome-assembly--contig:-NODE-198-length-21311-cov-12.906662_pt1 | contig 21311 bp, 18 predicted proteins | sample MGYA00243468_ERZ654555 | MGnify/ENA primary metagenome ERZ654555 (study PRJEB26926, sample SAMN06164434) | human gut metagenome | biome: ENVO:00009003; feature: ENVO:2100002; material: ENVO:00002003... | reverse complement strand
AAGATACCGATATATAGTTGCAACCCGTTTGCAAACAGCAAGCGCAGATATGGACAGAAAGATATAATCAATCAGATTTCTTCCGACATTCAGGACATATTCCTTTAAGTATAAAATCCATAGATTTTACCAGGTATGAATCCGGAATACCTATATGAGGTATCGCTATCTGTTCCAGACAGTAAACCTTATCACATTTTTCGCAATAAAAATGCATGTGCTGATCGGAGATGCTGTGATGGTGGCTTGGGCAAATCTCATATTTCAGTGAGCGGCTTCCGTCTTTGATAACATGCACCATCTCTTTTTCTGTAAAAAGCTCAAGCACACGAAATATGCTTGCCTTATCCATTGTGGAAATGGTCTCTTCCAAATCCGCAAGGCTTATAGGCGAAGAGGCATTTATCAGCTCTTTCGCAACAAGTATTCTGTTTGGGGTCGGTTTGACACCCTTTCTGTTCAAATAATCAGGTATATCATTAATCTTGTCCATGCTTCTGCAAAGATAAACATTCTGCTCGACATATGGATATAGGCGAAGTAGTGTATAGGGTTTGGTTATAGTTAGAGAAATCTGTTTTCGGAATAGCATCGCACCTCTTGATATTGAGCACTTGGCTGCCACAATTGTCTGAGGCATGCAGATTGTTCAGTTAAAACTAGTCAGGATACTTACCCATATTCTTCAGCCATATCTTTGTGCGATAAATAAGTCTCCATATCCTTATCGCCTCGTCCGCTCACTGTCAGTACCACTACATCGTCACTCTTTAATTGCATCTTTTGCAAAGCGGCAATAGCATGGGCACTCTCTAATGCCGGGATTATTCCTTCAAGGCGTGTCAGTTCATAAGCTGCTTTCACAGCTTCATTGTCGTTAATGGAGAATACTGTGACGCGATGCTGTCGCGCCAGATTTGCGTGGAGGGGTCCTATGCCGGGATAGTCAAGACCGGCCGAGATTGACTCAGCCTCCATTACCTGTCCGTCCGGTGTCTGCAATACAAGAGTCCTGCTGCCATGAAGTATTCCCACTTGTCCTGCATTTATCGTAGCTGCGGTGTGTCCCGTGTCAGCTCCTTGTCCACCGGCTTCAGCAAGCATTATTTTTACCCGATTATCGTCAATATAGTGATAAATAGTGCCGGCGGCATTGCTTCCTCCACCTATACAGGCCACAAGATAATCAGGATAATCGCGCCCGATTTTCTCGCTCAATTGAGTCTGTATCTCTTCCGATATTACACTTTGCAGTCGTGCCACCATGTCGGGATAAGGATGCGGACCCACAGTGCTCCCTATAATATAAAAAGTGTCGTCGGGGTGTGTACACCAGTCATGTATGGCCTCGCTGGCGGCATCCTTCAAAGTCCTGTTGCCGGAGGTTACGGAACGTACTTCTGCCCCGAGCATTCGCATACGTTCCACGTTAAGGCGTTGCCGCTCCACATCAACAGCACCCTGATACACCACGCAGGGCATGTTCATCAATGCACATACCGTAGCGGTCGCCACTCCATGTTGTCCGGCTCCCGTCTCTGCGATTATGCGTGTCTTGCCCATCTTCTTTGCCAACAATATCTGTCCTATGGCATTGTTTATTTTGTGCGCGCCGGTGTGGTTCAGGTCCTCACGCTTAAGATAGAGTTGGCAACCGTATTTCTCGCTCATTCTTCGTGCATAATAAAGTGGCGAAGGCCGCCCCACATAATCGCGCAACAACTGAATATACTCTTTATTGAACTCCTCACTTTCAATCACTTTAAGATATTCATGTTGCAGCGTTTCCACCGCGACACGTAACTCTTCCGGAACATACGCTCCTCCGAATTCTCCATAATATCTCGCGACTTTTTAATCTCGAGTTTTGCCACCACCATGCGTTGTTGCTCAGATAAACTTTCATTATATTCTTGTTGGTTGTTTAGTTGCAAAGATAGCAATAAAGTGTGAAACTTCCAAACTTCTTTCAACAAGGCAAACTGTTTTTTTGACGATAGGCTCGGTCAGATTTCCGGTTCTATATCTGAAACCACCGGTGCGGTTGATTCCGCTATGGTCTCCTTGATATTGAACACCGCTGCTGCGCCGAGTATCAGGAGCACTCCCGCCAGCACCAGCATCATCACTTGGCTGCCGCCCACGCACCATAGCACTGTGCCGCCAAGAGCAGCGGCAATTATCTGAGGCACGCAGATGGTTCCGTTAAACAATCCGAGATACGTACCCATATTCTTGCCCGAAAGCGAGTTGGTAAGAATGGTGAACGGCATCGCGAGCATTGCCGCCCATGCACACCCTATCAGGAAATATGACACGAACAGCCCGTATTGATTGGTGATGAAATATACCGAGATAAATCCTATTCCGCCGAGCACAAGGCTGAGCGAATAGGCCACTTTGTGGCTGCGGAACATCGGTATCACCACTGCCCACAGCACGGAGCCTACTGCCTGCACTGCAAACAGCACTCCCACCCAGTTGCCGGCCTCCTGATATGCGGCCGATGCAGTGTCGGAAGTTCCCCATACATTGTGCGCTATCGCTCCGTTGGTATAGGTCCACATGTACATGAAAGCTGCCCAGCAGAAAAACTGCACCAGTCCCACCGTCCAGAATGTCTTGGGCGCATGCTTGAGCAGATGGGCAAGTGAGCTGCTCTCTTTCTCCTGTTCCTGCGTGATGCCGTGAAACCGGGCATACTCTGCCGGCGGCATTTCACGGATAGTGGCAAAGCTGTATATCACGCACAGCACCAGCACCGCTGCACCTATATAAAATGAGTAGGTCACTGTATCGGGCACCTGACCCGCAGGTGCAAGATTGCTTATCCCTATGGCTGTAAGAGTGATAGGCGCGAGATACCCCACTAATGAGCCTGCATTGCACAGGAAGCTTTGTATTGAATAGGCCAAACCCTTTTGTTTCTCGTTGACCATGTCGCCGACCAGCATTTTAAACGGCTGCATAGCCGTGTTGATTGATGTGTCAAGAAACATCAGCGCTATGAATCCAAAGGTCATCGCTCCGGCTATAGTCAATCCGAATGAACCCGCATTAGGCAGCAGACACATCACTATGATTGCCACCGCCGCGCCAAGCAGCAGATAGGGCAGACGTCGTCCCAGACGGTTCCATGTGCGGTCCGATGCTGCGCCGACAAGCGGTTGCACTATTATCCCCATCAGCGGGGGGAGTATCCAGAAATAACTGAGATTGTGAGGGTCAGCACCAAGGGTGGCGAATATTCGCGAGATGTTGGCACTCTGCAAGGCATAGGCTATCTGCACTCCGAAAAATCCGAAGCTGAGATTCCATAGCTTCCAGAATCCAAGATTGGGTTTGGTGAATGTGTTCATAAACTTGAATATGTGTTCTTTGATATGTAAGTATGATAATTCTTCTTATTTCACTAATGAGTACAGCCATGCTATCTCTTCAGCCCAGATGGTGTCGTCGGGCGTTTCAAGTATCAGCGGTATGTCATCAAGGCGGCTGTCATTCATCATCCGCTCAAAAAACTCTTTGCCAAGCATCCCTTTGCCCAGCGATTCGTGACGGTCAACCTTGCTGCCGACTCCCTTCTTGGAGTCATTGATATGCATTCCGCACAGATAGTTCAGCCCCACTATCCGGTCAAACTCTTTCCACGTGTGCTCATAACCTTCCGGAGTGCTGAGGTCATAACCCGAGGCAAACGCATGGCAGGTGTCTATGCATACCCCCACGCGGCTCTTGTCGTTGATTTTGTCTATTATGTGGGCCAGATGCTCAAATGCGAATCCGAGATTGCTCCCTTGGCCCGCAGTGTTCTCTATCACGGCTTTCACCCATTCGGTCTGCTCCAGAGCAAGGTTTATCGACTCTGCTATCAGGTCAAGACATGCCTCCTCCTCCATCTCGTTCAGATGGCTTCCGGGATGAAAATTCACCATCGTAAGCCCAAGGGCATGGGCGCGGTTCAGTTCATCTATAAATGCCTCGCGGCTCTTGGCAAGTTTTTCGGCGTCCGGTGCCCCGAGATTTATCAGAAAGCTGTCGTGAGGCAGTATGTATTTCGGCGCATAGCCGTACTCCGCACAGTGTGCCTTGAACTGTTCTATCTCAGCCGGCTTCAGCGATGCCGATTTCCATCGCTGGGGCTGACGGGTGAATAAGGCAAATGCCCGGGCGCCTATTTCATGGGCTTTTACCGGAGTGTTGGCGATGCCGTCCGACATCGACACGTGTGCTCCTACATATTTCATGTCAGATAATATTTACGCGTAAAAATAAAACTTCTCCGCGAATTTAATGTTTTTTCGGATATTTGTACCTCTTATTGGTGTGAAAAATAATTTTTGCCGCTATTTTTATTATCTCTGTCCGAAAATTCCTATCTTTGTGTAATTGTATTCAAACACCCGTTTATGCTTATTATTGGAATTGCAGGTGGCACCGGTTCCGGCAAAACCACCGTGGTCAACAAAATAATCAATAGCCTTCCTCCCGGCGAGGTGGCCGTTCTCCCGCAGGATTCTTACTACAAGGATTCAAGTCATGTGCCCCCCGAGCAGCGCAGTAAGATTAACTTCGACGAGCCCGCTGCCATCGAATGGCCGCTTCTCGTCAGTCATCTCAACATGCTCAAGGAGGGCAAGGCCATTGAAATGCCCACATACTCCTATCTCACTTGCACCCGCCAGCCCGAGACGGTTCATGTTGAGCCACGCGATGTGGTCATTGTCGAGGGCATACTTGTCCTTACCGACCCCGTCCTCCGCTCCATGATGGATGTAAAGGTGTTTGTGGATGCCGATGCCGACGACAGGCTCATTCGCGTCATTGCACGCGACTGTGTGGAGCGTGGGCGCACACCCATGATGGTCATCACCCGCTATGAGGAAGTTCTCAAGCCCATGCATTCCATGTATATTGAGCCTTCTAAGCGTTTCGCCGACCTCATCGTGCCTCAGGGTGGCAATAACATGGTGGCTATCAATCTCCTTACTGATTACATTGAAGCGCGGTTGCGCAAAGCACGCCGCACCCACGAATAATCTTCCTTATGGCTATTAGCATTACACGCGACGATAAACAATACATTACCGAGGATGCCCCAGTGCTTTACGAGCTGGACAATCCCGAGGCCGAGCAGCGTCCTCCCGTTCCCGACTCGCCCGTGGCCCCGGCCCACACACCGCACAAAGGCACCCCCGACCACATGGTGCTCCGTACCGAGAATCTCGTGAAGAAATACGGCAAGCGCACCGTGGTCAATCATGTGTCCATTGATGTGACACAAGGCGAGATTGTGGGCCTGCTGGGCCCTAACGGTGCCGGCAAAACCACCACATTCTACATGACCACCGGCCTTATCATCCCCAACGAGGGGCAGATATACATCAACGACATGAACATCACCAAGTATCCTGTGTACCGCCGTGCCCAGTACGGCATCGGTTATCTCGCGCAGGAGCCTTCCGTGTTCCGCAAACTTTCGGTGGAAGACAATATCCGTGCCGTCCTCCAGATGACTAAAACCACCGTTGAATATCAGAAAGAAAAGCTTGAAAGTCTGCTTGACGAATTTTCGTTGCAGCACGTGCGCAAGAATCTCGGTGACCAGCTCTCCGGAGGCGAACGCCGACGCACCGAAATTGCGCGGTGTCTTGCCATCAACCCCAAGTTCATCATGCTTGACGAGCCGTTTGCCGGTGTTGACCCCATCGCCGTAGAGGATATTCAGCGGGTAGTTTACAGCCTTAAGGAAAAGAACATCGGCATCCTCATCACCGACCACAACGCTCCCGAAACACTCTCCATCACCGACCGCGCTTATCTGCTTTTTGATGGCAAAATCCTGTTTCAGGGCACTTCCGAGCAGCTGGCCGAGAACCCCGTCGTGCGCGAAAAATATCTCGGCACCCAGTTCATATTCAATCGCAAGAAATTCAATTAACCGCATCATCTCCGTTCCATGCAGCCGTTATTTTCCATAATCACTGTTTGTTACAATGCCGCCGACACCATCGCCGTCACCATGCAGAGTGTAGCCCTGCAGACTTGTCGCGACTATGAGCACATCATCGTGGACGGAGCTTCCAAGGACTCTACGCTTCAGATTGCCCGTTCACTCGCCACGAGCTGCACCCGCATCGTCTCCGAACCCGACCGTGGAATATACGATGCCATGAACAAGGGCATGGATCGTGCCTGCGGCAAATACCTGATTTTCCTTAACGCCGGTGATGCGTTTCATGCTCCCGACACCCTCGCCGTCATTGCCGGGGCTATAATGAAAAATCATTTTCCGGGAGTGCTCTACGGGCAGACTGATATAGTTGATGCCGAGGGACGCTACCTTGGCCCCAGACATCTCATTGCGCCTCCCAAACTCTCCTACAAATCCTTTGCGCAAGGCATGGTTGTCTGCCATCAGGCGTTTATAGTGCTTGCACGCATCGCCATGCCCTACAACACTCGCTATCGCTACTCTGCCGATTTTGAATGGTGCATACGCTGTCTCCAGCATTCACGAAAAAACATCTATATCCCTCACACATTGATAAATTATCTCTGCGAGGGTGCCACCACCTCCCATCGCGGCCGCAGCCTGTGGGAGCGGTTTCGCATCATGTGCCGTTATTACGGCACCGTCCCCACTGTGGCGCGTCATCTGCGCTTCATTCCGCGTTTTCTTAACAACCGTCGCGCCATGCGCTCATCTCATCCGCAATGATACAGCTCAACACTACTTTCTACGTGCATGTTTCCGTTCGCAGCAGCTTCCTTGACTGGGTGCGCACTACCTATATCCCCGATGCCGTTGGATCGGGCATATTCACCTCGCCCCAGCTCATGCTCGTGGAGCACAGTGTGGAGCCTGATGCGCTCACCTATGCCGTGCAGTTCACTGCCGTCAATGTGGCCGATGCCCGCCGTTGGCACGATGAGGGCAGGGGAGCGGCCCTTCGGCAGGCCATAATGAAGCTGCATCCCCAAAAAGTACTTTTCTTCTCATCATTCATGGATATTTTGCCCCTATGACATCCGCCGCACGTTCATCATCGCCGCTTGCCGCCTACGATCGCATTATCATTGGCATCGACCCCGGCACCAATGTCATGGGTTATGGCATTTTGGGCGTTGCTGCACGCAAGCCGGTTATGATAGCGATGGGTGTCATTGAGCTGAGCAAGTTTGAGAGCCATTACCGCCGTCTGGGGCGCATATATGAGCGTGTGCTCGGCCTTGTAGAGCAGTATCTTCCTGATGAAATGGCCATTGAGGCCCCGTTCTTTGGCAAAAACGTGCAGAGCATGCTCAAGCTCGGCAGGGCGCAGGGGGTGGCCATGGCAGCCGCATTGTGCCGCGACATACCCATCGTGGAGTACGAGCCGCGTAAAATCAAAATGGCCATCACCGGCAATGGTGCCGCCTCCAAGGAGCAGGTGCGTGAAATGCTTCGCCGCATACTCGACATTCCTCAGGAATCGCTCCTCCCGCAGCTTGACAGCACCGATGCCCTCGGCGCGGCATTGTGCCATTTCTATGAAAGCTCCAAGCCTGCCGCTGCCCGCTCCTCATGCAAATCTTGGAAAGAGTTCATTCTCCGTAATCCTGATAAAGTTAAATAAATCATTATATCAATCATGAAATTCTTTATTGTAGAAAACAATCAGCAGGCCGGTCCCTTCACCATTGAGGAGATGGCTGCCCGTGGGGTCACACCTTCCACTCCCGTTTGGCGCGAGGGTATGAGCGACTGGGCGCCCGCCGGCAATATCCCTGAACTTGCTCCCTTGTTTTCCTCTACCGGTCCGGTTCCTCAGCCCGCTCAATCGTTTGACCCTATCGATGCCGGCACTGAGGTTTGCCCCAAAACATGGCTCGCCGAATCCATCCTTGTCACACTTTTCTGTTGCATCCCTTTCGGCATTGTCGGCATAGTCAAGGCCAGTTCCGTGTCGTCAAGGTTCTCTATCGGTGACTTCGCCGGGGCGCGCAAGGCTTCTGCCGATGCCAAGAAATGGACCACTATCGGTTTCATTTGCGGCATTGTGTGGATTGTGTTCTACGCTATTTTTGTTGTAATAGCCGGTTTAACAGGATCATTTTAATTCATTATAATCTTCTACCATGTACAAATTTGACAAGCGTATAGTTATCACACTTGATGCCGGTGGCACAAACTTGGTTTTCGGTGCTATGCAGGCCAACGAGTTCATCGTCGATCCCATCACATTGCCCTCCAATGCGCAGGACCTTGACCTTTGCCTTCAGACCATGGTCAAAGGTTTTGAGCAGGTAATTGCCCAACTCGATCAGAAGCCTGTGGCAATAAGCTTTGCTTTCCCCGGCCCTGCCGACTATCCCAACGGCATTATCGGCGGTCTGCTCCCCAATTTCCCCTCGTTCCGCAACGGCGTGGCTCTCGGCCCGTTCTTGGAGGATAAATTCGGCATCCCCGTATATATCAACAACGATGGTGACCTCTTCGCGTTCGGTGAGGCTATCGGAGGTGCTCTTCCCGAAATCAACGACAAGCTCGCCGCTATGGGTTCTGCACGCCGTTATTCCAACCTTCTCGGTTATACTTTCGGCACCGGCTTCGGTATCGGCATGGTCATTGACGGCAAGCTCAACCGTGGCAACAACTCCTGCGTGGAAACATTCTGCCTCCCCCATAAAAAGAATCCCTCTTGGTTCGTGGAGGAAGGCGTTGCCATACGTGCCATAAAGCGCGTTTATGGCGAGGTTTCCGGCGATGTCAATCACAAATTTGAGCCTAAGGATATTTGCGATATTGCTGAAGGCAAAATCCCCGGCAACAAGGAAGCTGCAATCAAGGCTTTTGAGGAATTTGGCGAAGTGGCCGGCGATGCCATTGCCACTGCAGTAACTCTTACCGATGCCCTTGTGGTGATTGGCGGTGGTCTTACAGGTGCGCGCAAATTCTTTATGCCCTCGTTGCTCAAGCAGCTTCGCGGCGTGCTCCACTTCATCAATGGCGATGAAATCAGCCGTCTGCCCGAAAAAGTGTTTGACCTTGACAACGAAGAGGAGTTTGCCAAATTTGCCAAAGGCGACAGCCGTCCCCTCAAGGTATATGGCACCGACCGTTATGTCATTTACGATCCCATGAAATGCACCGGCGTGGCTATATCCAAGCTCGGGGCAAGCAAGGCCATTTCTATCGGCGCTTACTCCTTCGCACTCTCAATGCTTGATTCCGTCAACGAATAACATTGACCCGCCTTATAAAAAACCGGCCTCGGGCTTATTGCTCGCGGTCGGTTTTGTTTCTTTGATAAGTCATAACTATCAGCAGGGCCGTTATCACTACGCTTGTCAGCGTAAGCCACCAGTGTTGCGGCTCGGTTCCTATGCTGTCCATCGTCAGCACCCCGTTGCGGTGTGCCATCCATATCGATGTGGCTGCAAGCGTGTTGTTCAGCACATGCGCTGTAACCGGTATCCACAGGTTTTCCGTCCACACGGCCAAGTATCCGAAATATGCGCCCAAAAGCAGTCTCGGCACAAATCCGAAAAACTGCATATGCACCGCGCTGAAAATCACTGCCGTCGTCCACACTGCCACATGCTTGCTCACAGGCACCGTGGCTATCAGCCGCTGCAATGTGCCGCGAAAATACATCTCCTCGCTCACTCCTGCCAGCACTCCCGCTATCATCAGGGCCACTATATAGGCCGCCACGCTCCAGTTTCCGAAAAGCAGCAGAGTCATCCTGCCCGCATTCTCTTCCGCCACGCGCATCCACTCCTCCATTCCGTGCAGGCTTTCAGGCAGCACTATCCCTTTGTTCCATTCCACCACGCAGTTCATGGCCGGTAGTGCCGCTATCAGTGTGGCTGCCACAAGCAGCAGCGTGGCCGCATCGGGCTTCTTCTCCACCATCAGAAATTTTGCCGGTGTCCTTGTGCACATCATCGCCACCGCTATGGCCGGAACTATAAACATCATCACATCCTGTATCACCGTTCCCACTCTCAGTTTCCCGGGAGTCACGCCGTGCATCGTTATCACCCCCGTAAGCACGCTGCCGAGCACCATGCACAGCACCGTTACCAGTACAAACAGCCATAATCTTTTACCCGCAGGAATCAGAAATCTTATATCGGTTTTGTCACTCATCGCTATATATTATTAGCTATATATTATTATATGTGTGTATAAAATTCATTCGTCAGTTTGCGGTACTCCGGCGTGTATTCTCCGGCGGCATCGCGTATAGCCATCTCCGAGCGTTCTATGGCTGTCAGGTCGCGGCCCATCTGCACCATTACCCTTATGGCCGGTTTGTGTGCCGCTGATTTCACCATGCATATCCGCTGCATGTTCAGTCTCAGCATTGCGGCTTGCACCTCTATGTCGTCCAGCCTATCCGCCGGTGCTATCAGGCTCAGTTGGCCGTGGGGGGCAAGCCTTTCGGCAGCCAACTCTATCAGTGAATCCACCGTCAGCGTATCGCCGTGCCGCGCTTCCGATCGCCGCGCGTCGGGCGACCTCAGTGTTGTCTTGAAAAATGGCGGATTGCTCACAATCACATCGGGGCAGGGCAGTCCCTCGGCAACTTTCATGGCATCGCCGGCCAATATTCTCACCCTCTCGCTCCATGGCGATGATGCCGCGTTCATCGTAGCCTCCTCGGCCGTCGTAGGGTCTATCTCTATCCCCGTTATGCTGCATTGGCTCCGCTGGGCGGTCATCAGGGCTATCAGACCCGTGCCGGTGCCTATGTCCAACACGGTGCCTTCTTCCGGCAGCCTGCACCATGCCCCTAACAGCACCCCGTCGGTGCCGGTTTTCATGGCGCTGCGCTCTTGGCGCAGGTCAAACTGCTTCATATGAAAAATCATCTCTTTCACCGTGCAAAAATACAAAAAAATTCTCCCTTGACCGGCAACATCCGCCCATAAACAGAGCGCGGCCCCCGCTATGGGAGTCGCGCTCATTATCGTGGATTGTGATATGTCGGTTATCTCTTTTCGATCATCTGCTTGGTGGTCTTGCCGCCCTGACGCACGATATACATGCCCGGTACAAGATTCTTTGCTTCGATCTTCATGCCCTGAAGGTTGTAGTACTCGGCTGCGCCGTTGCTTCCGTCAAGTTCCACACCGTCAATTGCGCCTGACAGCTGTGTGAATGTCACGGTCACTGTTATGTCACCTTCCACGGCGGTGTAGAAACATATCGTACCGTTGGCCAGACGCCAGTCATCCAGTCCGTCATCAAAGCTGTTTTGGGTGTCGGCATCCACTGTCACTGACTCACCGTTGTTGGTGGCTATGATGCTGGTCACTTTTTCGCCTTCATCGGGCACGGCTGCAAAGTACAGGTCGGTGTTTTTGCCTATCTGGCTGCCGCTGCTGTATTCGTTGCTCGGCATCCCTTCGTCATCATATCCCATACCGGCCACGCAGTGTCCGTTGCCCTCTGTTACTATGGTGATGGTGTAGAGTGCTTCCACAAACACTGCTTTAACCTCCGTTGCCTTGGTTACGGTAACGGTAAATTCACCATTATCGTCCACTACCACAACATTGCCGTTCACGGTCACTCCTTGCAGGCTGCGGTCGGTGTCGGGTGTGGCTGTGAATGTTACTTCAGTGCCCGGTGCCAATACTGTGCCGTTTGCCACTGATTCGCCGTTGATGGACGCAAGCAGTGAGCCGTCGCCGTCCACGCCGTAGCTCAGACGGTAACCGAAGTGTGCGGTAAACGAGGCGTTGGCCTCACCTTTGTATGTGTACGATGCTGTGGTGGTCACAACTTCATCGTCGCCGTTGGTCCAGTTGATTACATCAGCACCTTCGGCCGGAGTGGCGGTGAAGCTTACGTTCTTGTTCTTGGTGCTTACGCTCTGGCCTTCATATTCATCAAAGGCCACGGTACCGAGTGCTTCGTTGTCCGATGCTATGGTCACTGTGCGCTCGCGGGCAAATTCTGCCGGCACTACGCTTATGTTGAAGTCGTATGCCACACCGTTGCGCATTTCGCCGTCATCCCATATCGACAATGTCCAGTTGGTTGATGAATTTGCAGGCTCGTTGAACACAAGGCGCATTCTGTAAATGCCGGGCTTCACACCCTCGGGCACTATCACTGTTTTGGTTGTGGTTTTGCCTTTGAACTTGCCGCTGGTCATGGCTCCCTGTTCGCGAACCACATATTCTTTCTCGTCGGTGAAATCACCGTCATTGTTCCAGTCCACATAGTAGGCAAGCTGGGTCCAGTCTATCTCGGTGCCGCAGCTCACATTGGTGTCGTTGATGTTCACTGTTTCGGTGTTTTCCCACACTGTGAATGAGTAGCTGAAGTTCTCGGTTCCTTCCTCTATTACTATTGGGTTGACGGTCTTGTCAATTATGGCTCCGCTTTCGGTTCTGGTTTCTACCGGACCTTCATAGATGGTAAACGGCAGCTCATCCACTGTGGTGGCCTCGAACACTACCGGTGTGTCGGTGCCTGAGGTAGTGAACTTCTTGATGTAGCGGTTTTGCTGGTTCACGCCGTTGGTGTAGTAACGGGTGAGTGCAGGATATTCCACGCCCTCTTGTGTCACCGCACTGATTGTGGTGTTTTCGTTCACGGTGAGTGTTGTGCCGTTGAAATCGTTTCCGTTCACCACATATTTCACGAATGTGTAGCCCGATTCGCGCTCAAAGTTCAGTGTGAGCACCTCTCCTTCCAAAGTCTTGTCGCCGCTGGTAAAATTGCCGGTTACAAACCCTTCATCGGTTTTCTTGAGACCGTTCACTGTTATGGTGCCGCCCACGGCCGGTTGATCTATGGTGATGGTGTACAGCTGCTTTTCGCGGCCCAGTATAGCAAGGGTTGCTGCGCTTGAGGGCATGGTGAAGGTGTATGCGCCGTCCACTTCGTGAAGTGTTTCGTCGCCGAGCGCCACGCCGGTAAGCACCTTGTCTTCGGGCACTGTTACGGTTAGGCGCAGGTCGGTTCCTTCAAGCACTTGGGCAAGATTCACTTCCTCGCCGGTAGTGGTGGCGAGGGTGTAGGGGAAGTTCATATCATTGCTCACTGTCAGCGCGTAACTGTTCTGGCCTGTGATGATGTCTATGTCATCTTTGCTCAATGACCCGCTGAGCACGAAAGTGCCACCGTTGGCCACTGGCTCGTCAAGCACTGTGATGGTTGACACCTGATACCCCTCGGCTGCTGTGGCGCTCACGGTTATCTCTGTGCCCACGGGCAACGTAACGGTTTCGCCTGCTGTCAGTATGCCGTCGGCGGTGCTGAATGTCAGTGTGCTCAGGTTGGTGTAATCGCTCGCTTGGGGCACTGCGAATTCCGCTGTGCCATTGAGATTGGCAGTCACTGTCACCATTTTGCCTCGACGGGTGGTCGAGCAAGGATCGTATTCGTGGCTGTTGTGCATTTTGGCCTCGCCGCTCACAAAGCGTAGGGCCACCGGACCGTTGTGGATGCCGTCAGGCACCACAATCGGGGTCGTACTGGTGAAATCAAAGGCGTTGTTCGAAACATAAGCCGCCAGGTCGCCCGCCGCAAGGTTCTCGAAAATGGTGTAGGTTTCGTCGGCACTGAATTCTCCGTCGCCGTTCCAGTCGGCATACATGTTGCACATGCCCCACTGCATGTGAAAGCCGCCGGTCAGGTTGAACGTAAGCTCGTCACCGGCTTTCAGATCCACGATTTTGCTGGAGGTCAGGTCGGTGATGCCGTTGGTGGATGAGGAGGAGTATCGACAGTTCTTCCTCGCCGTTCACCATCATCTTGTAGTTGTTGGCGCCGTAATGGTTGCCTTCGCTGTTGTAGGGCGATGTGCCCGCGCAATAGCTCGGCATCTCTGCGCCCGCTGCAAGCATGGGCAATGTCGCGGCGCAAAGCATTGTGAGTAAAGCTTTTTTCATGTAATTAATGGTTTGGTTTATGGTTGTTGTCTTTTGTCTGCAAATATAATATATAATATGTGTTCCTACAAATTTTAGTCCCCTCTTCTGTTGTTTATATACATTGTTAATTAAGCATAATTAACATATCGTTCTTTGGCATAAACAAGCTATTATTATTAAATTTGTGCACTTTATGTTTAATACCTTATTGTTGAAAGCATATACCTGTTAATAGATGTTTATCCGCCGGGCGCGTCTCAAGGAGATGGGTTTGGCTCTAATTTATTTTATACCAATTAGTAATACCAATTTTTTAATCACTTAATTATTAATCTTAGTTCTTTAAATCATGAGAAAATCTTTACTATTTCTCTTGGGAGCTGCAATGGCTATGCCTCAGTTGCAAGCTGTTGAGAATCTTGGATTCCAGCCTGCTGCATCACCGGCAGACGGTTACACCGTTCAGAACCTTGCTATTCCCTTCACCGCTACCGGTCTCAACTTTGAGAAGGACGAGTACAATTCTATCTCTGTCCCCAAAGATGCCGCTTATTCTATCGGTTTCTGGTATAAGGCTGAAGGTGTAGGTGGCGTTTTCAGCCGCAACCACATTTTTGCTATCGCCAAGGACGAGCAGGAATGCTATACTTGGACTCACATGATGATTTCTTGTAACTCATCCGGTGAGTATTATTTCAACACCAAGCAGAACGACGGTGGTGTGCAGGAAGCTGAGGAGTTCACTCAGGTTGATGCTTACAACATGGGTCAGGAGCTTGCTCTCGGCACTTACGACATGAATACATGGCACCACATGATTATCTCTGTTGACAATGCCAATGGCAAACTTGCCATCTATGTTAACGGTCAGCTCGACACTGAGGCTACCCTCACCGCTCCTCTTATTTTCAGCAACTCCTATCTTCTTCAGTTCGGTTACTTCGGTAACTCAGGCAATGTGTTTGATGAAATCCAGTTCTTCAACCGTGCTCTTACCGCTGAAGATGCTGCTGCCGCTTATGTTAACGCAGCCAATGTTGAGGGTGTAGCTTCAGTTTACACTCTTAATGCTGTTGCCGAAGGTACCACCGGTACTTTCCATGATCAGCTCATCGGCGGTCAGGGCTTTGACGGCGTTGTTTACCTTAAGAAGTACAATTACTACTGGGGCGTTCCTTACAACTACGGTGGCTTCAATAGCAAAACTGAAGTTGCTCCTACATTGTCTGCAGGTCGCGACATGACTGACAAAAACGCTGAAGTTAAGGTCCTTGCTACCGAAAACGGTACTCTTACCTTTGCTCCCGTTGATGATGCTACTGCTCTTAACGAAGGCGACAACACTATCCCTGTTGCTTCTTCTTACGTTGTTACCGCTACTCCTGCCGACGGTTACGCTCTCGTTGCCCTCAAGGCTAAGACTGCTAACGGTGATGTAATTCTTACCAGCGGTCAGCAGGTATGTGTGCTCGGCACCACCGAATTCTCCGCTACTTTCTCCAACAACTTCAAGACTGTTGCTGTCAAGAACGAGAACAATGTTCCTTACACCCTCTATCACAACGGTCTTCTCGTTGAACCTACCGCAGAAAACTCTTATGGCCTCCTTGTTGGCGAAACTTACAAGATGGTCTTTGATGTACCTTTCGACAAGATTTTCAATGGTATCACTGTTGACGGTAACGAAATCGCTGCTGCTGACAATGCTTGCGAATTCACTGTAGGTGAAAACACTGCCGAAGTTATTGTTAACGCTGTTGACAAAGAAACTGTTAACCTCACCATCAATCAGCCTATGGTTGACGGCGTTCAGGCCGGTACTCTCACCGTTTCCGGTTGGAATGGCGAAATCACCAATGGCAAAGCTGTAAAGGGCGATGTTCTCACCATGACTTTCGTCCCTGCTGATGGATATCGTTTCCGTCACTACATGATCAATGGCGAACTCTCTGTTGAGGCTTCCGTAACTGCCGATGCTGACCTTACTCTCGGCATCGATGCTCAGGCCGGTAACGAATATCCTGCCATGACACGTACATTCACTAACAATGTTAACCAGCAGAACCGCTACATCAAGTCTATGCGTCAGATTGACGGTGACTACCTGTTCAACGCCCAGACTGCTGAGGAACTTGGTGCAGTTTACTTCCCCGGTCCTACCAACACTTATCTCCCCGATGGTGCTATCGTTAACAAAACCGGTATCCGCGCCGGTCACTTCCAGATCGACCAGGCTACTAAGGAATTCGGTTTCGTATTCACTCCTTGGACTGAGGCTATCGTAAATGCTGCCGGTACTTGCAACTCTGAGTTCGGTTGGACCAAGTACTGCGTATTCATTGACTGGAACAACGACGGTGACTTTACTGACGAAGGCGAACGCGCTGCTCTTGACGAAGTAGGTTGCTCAAACGGCAAGTACAACGATGAGGCTAACTGCACCAAGACCATCACCGTTCCCGAAGGTCTTGCACAGGGCATTTACCGCATGCGTATCGTATTCTACGAGCCCGGTGATGCTAACTGGTACGAAAATCTCTTTGAAACCAACCAGATCCGTAACGGTGTTGCCTACGACTTCGATATCGATGTAGCTTCTTCAAGCTACGATCAGCCCCGTAAGGTATCTGTTGCTCCTAACTTCGCTGAAGGTGGTAAGGTTGAAATCACTGGCGTACCTGAACAGGAAGCCGGTATCACCGAAATCACTACTGCTTACAAGTATGTAACTTGCGTTGCTACTCCTAACGAAAATGTTACCTTCATCAACTGGTCAACTAAGGACAACACTCAGCTCACCACTGAAGCTACCTATGTTTACAATGGTACTGAAGATGCTGAACTCGTTGCTAACTTCGGTTTCGTAATTAACGCTGAGGTTGAAGGCAGTGGTCGTCTTTCCATCGCTTCTGATGGCAACAACTACACTTCCGGCTCTGCTCTCGTTTACGGTTCTGAAGTAACCATTACTCCGGTTGCTGATCAGGGCTACGAACTCACCAGCCTTACTTTGAACGATCAGGAAGTTACTCTCGCTGCTGATGGCACTTACACTTTCACTCTCAACGAAAATGTTACTCTCAAGGCTGTATTCGGTACTCACACCTACACTATCACCTACGCTTCTACCGGTGAGGGTTCAATAGCTGTTGGTACTGACTACGATCCTGATACTCACACCGTTCTTGACGAACTTGCAAACGGCGCCGAGGCTACCGACGACAACCTCATCTTCGTTCTTGCTACTCCCGCTGCAGGTCAGCAGATCAACTACATCAAGTACATCGCCGGCGACGGTGAGCACATCCTCTACCACGTAAACGGTGGTGGCGAATACGAAGTTGCTGATGATTACTCTGATGATGCTTCTGCTTGGTACACTCCTGCCAAGGCTATCGGTTGCGTTGTTATGGGTGGTCTCGATGACTACAACATCCTCGTTGACTTCTCCGGCAACGGTACCGGTATCAACGGTATCGAACTTGACGCTGCTAACGGCGTAGTTGAATACTACAACCTCCAGGGCGTTAAGGTTGCTGCTGAAAACCTCGCTCCCGGCTTCTACATCGCTCGTCAGGGCAACAAAGCCGTTAAGGTTCTCATCAACAAATAATCCTATCCGATTATTACGATAATCATCAATATTGAGCGCGACCATCCGGTCGCGCTCTTTTTCTTTTTCCCCCCTCTCAAAAATGGCAAAACAAAAGCCGGAAACAAATCTGTCCCCGGCCTCATGTGCTATCTTATTTTGAAAATCGGCTACAACTCCATCTTGAGGAAGTCCCTGAGATTAACGTGCTCTATGCCCGGATATTCTCCGAATCCGCCACTGACAGCATCCATTGAAACAACATACTTCGGATAGTTGTCTTTTATTGCTGCAAGATTGCCGAATTCACGTTTCACTGTTTCCTCGGAAGCGAGCAGATATGTTACCTGTATATATATCTGGTGGTATGTCTTGGTAGCTACAAAGTCTATCTCTCCTGCACGAAGAAGTCCCACTGTGACTTTGAAACCCTGTCGGCGAAGGTGATTCCAAACCACATTTTCCATGATTTTCTCAATGCTGCCGCGTATGTCGGCTCCGCAAAGATAATTGCGTATGCCATGGTCGGAAAAGTAGCGTTTGTTGTTTGATTCAAGCAGCATTTTACCATGTATATTGAATCTGTCAACCACGATTGCCAAAAATGCCTTTCCGAGATAATCAAGGTAATTTGACACGGTTTCATCGCTGATTTTCTCTCCCCTTGATGTCATGTACTTGGCTATGTTTGCCACTGCAGTGGGTTTGCCTATGTTGTCGGCCACAAAGCGTATGATGTTTTCAAGCTGGGACACATTGCGCACCTTTTCTCTTGTCACAATATCTTTTACAAGTACGGTATTGTAAACGCCCTCCAGATAGTCGTTAATCTGCGATTGCTCCTCGGGCTTGAATGCAAGCAGTCCGGGTAAACCACCCATTCTCAGGTAATGCATGAGTGATTCGTTGCTGTCCTCCATCTTGTGAAACCGCAGGAATTCAAGATAAGAAAGATTAAGAACTTTAATCTCTACATATCTTCCTGCCAAATGTGTGCCTAATTCGCTTGAAAAAATATAAGCGTTGCTGCCGGTGGCTATGATTTGGCAACGGTTCTCGGCATGAAGACTGCGCAATGCAGTTTCATATTGCTCAACATCCTGCACCTCGTCAATAAGCAGATAATTTTCTTCTCCTTTGGGCAGTCGGGCAACGGCATAGTCATACAGCTCTTTTGCTGTCGCAATATCCCCGAACTCCTGATATTCCTTGTTGATATACACTATGTTTGCATCAGGCTTATTCTGTTTGAGCCATTCATGAAACAATTCAAGCACCTTGCTCTTGCCTACGCGGCGTTGGCCCACAAGGATTAGCATCATGCCTCGGTTAATCAATCCGGCAATCTTTTCTATGTATTGGGGACGAGGAATCAGTTCCATATCTTTTTTTCGCAAAGATAGCAAACCATAATCGGTAATCCAAGCAAATTTTGCGTTAATTCCCGATTATACTCGGTGATTTTTACATAATGATCCACTCACAAAATGGCATCAAGCCACTTTTTACACCCTTTAATTGCTCCATCAACTCATTTTTTACTCTTTCCTTTTGCATTTTTAACTTTTTGGTTTACCTTTGCAGTGCTTTTGGTGCCGGTTATGCCGGTGAAAAGGGAATCAGGTGTGAATCCTGAGCAGACCCGCTGCTGTAAGTCCTCTAAAGCAAGCATGGCTTCTACGCCACTGTGCCTCCGGGCATGGGAAGGTTGCCTGTTTGCGGACAAGCCAGAAGACCTGCCAACGAGCATATCTTAGTTTTGTAGTTTTCGGGACATAAAACGGCAAAACAACTCCTGTCAGGCTCTGTATGCCGTGTATTGGCACCGGGCAAGTGATAAGCGTTGTACACATCCGCAAGTGTCCGTAAAATATCACTTTTTGCAATGAGCCGATTCGCTTTCACTTCATTTTTGTTGCTCGTTTTAACCCTTCACCTCTCTGCTGCCGATTTCAGAGTCAGCGGTTACGTGGTGGATGTTGACGGACAGCCTGTGCCGTATGCGCATGTCTCCGTGCCCGGCACCAGTCTGGCCACGTTATGCAATATCAATGGCGCTTATTCGCTCTCTGTGCCTGAGGGGGCACGCACCATTCAGGTCTCTATGGTCGGCTACGAATCCGAAACCAAAAGCGTAAAGGTTGCCTCGGTCACAAAATGCAACTTCACTCTCCATGACAAGGCTCTTGCTCTTGACGGCGTGACTGTAAGTGCCAAAAGTGATAACCGCAGACTCAAGGAATCATTCTTTTCTGTCAATGCACTGGATGTTAAATCTCTGGCCGGCAGCATCGTCAATCTCAACGATGTTGTTGACCGGAGCTCCGGTGTGAAAGTGCGCCGTCAGGGTGGCACCGGCTCCGATTTTGACCTCTCCATCAACGGCCTTGGCGGAAATGCTGTGCGATATTTCATTGACGGTGTCCCTTTGGACGCTAAAGGCTCCGCCATCAATCTTGACAATCTGCCCGTAAGCTCCGTCAACCGTATTGAGGTGTTCAAGGGCGTTGTGCCGGGCCATCTCGGCAGCGATGCCTTGGGTGGTGCCGTGAATATTGTCACCAACAAAGCCAAGAAAAATTTTATGGATGTGATGATCGGTGGCGGCTCGTTCCACACTTGGAATGTTGACCTCAACGCCCAGTTCATCATTCCCAAAACCAAAATCGCCATTCGCCCCATATTTGCCTACAACTACTCCAAAAATGACTACATGATGCATGATGTGGAGGTGTGGGATGAAGCGTCACGCAAATATGTGCACACCCAACGCCGCAGGTTTCACGATGATTTCCGCTCCGTCTTTGCCCAGATTGAGGTAGGGGTCAACTCCGTGAAATGGGCCGATGCCGCCTTTGTCGGGGCGAGCTTCACCAAGGTCAACAAGGAGTTGCAGACCGGTGCCACTCAGTCAAAGGTCTATGGCATGGCCGAGCGCAACTCCAAGGCTTGGAGCATATTCGCCCGCTACAACAAGCGTTTCGGCAATCTATATACGCATGCCAATCTCTCCCACACTTGGGATCATAGCGAAACTGTGGACAGCGCCAAGCGCATTTATGACTGGAACGGCGACTGGATGCCGTCGTCACGCAATGAAATAACAGGCCGCGCTCCCGGCATAAGGGTTTACAAACGCCCTCTGACCGTGCTGAACGCCGGACTCAATTACGACTTCAATGTGCACCACACTCTGGCGTTGGATTACATGCTCACGCGCAACGGCAACAACCGCTACGACCTCATCGACAAATCTTTTGAACCCACCAATGATGTCCTTTACAAGCACATCACATCGCTCACCTACACCCAGCATTTCCTGAACGGCAGGCTCAACAACAGCTTCTTTGGCAAAAGCTATATCAATACCACCCGCATACGCATGAGCGAGTCGCCCACTGTTACCGGCTACAACGAGATTGACCCCGACGCAAGCAAGGCTTACTGGGGTGGGGGAGCCGCTTTCAGCTTCCGTCTGTGGGAGCCGTTGCAGTTCAAGGCAAGCTATGAGCGCAGCGTCCGTCTCCCTTCGGCCACTGAACTGCTCGGCAACGGTTCTACTATCGACCCCAACCTTGCCCTGAAGCCCGAAAGCTCGCACAACGGCAATCTTGGCATCTTCGGCACATGGTTCCGGGCAGGCGACCACACGATCACCTATGAAGTCAACGGCTTCATACGCCATGTCAACGATTACATACGCATGTCGGTCAGTGAGCGCGAGGGGCGCATGAAATACGAGAACGTGCCCGCCGTTGAGGTCAAGGGTTTCGATGCCGAGCTATCCTATATGTGGAAGCGCAATCTGGAGCTGACCTTCAACATCAGCTACAACGAT
>ENA-UAOM01000192-UAOM01000192.1-human-gut-metagenome-genome-assembly--contig:-NODE-192-length-21550-cov-7.763573_pt1 | contig 21550 bp, 17 predicted proteins | sample MGYA00243468_ERZ654555 | MGnify/ENA primary metagenome ERZ654555 (study PRJEB26926, sample SAMN06164434) | human gut metagenome | biome: ENVO:00009003; feature: ENVO:2100002; material: ENVO:00002003... | reverse complement strand
GTCTTAGGGTCTCGTGGGCTCGGAGATGTGTATAAGAGACAGTAATATTACTGGCTAGTAAACAGACGCACAAAATTCATTGCCTGCGGACTAAGCTGAATATTGCTTTTATGAACGATAGCGGGCGTTGTCATCAGCCTTGGCTCATCTATTTCCCGGATATGCAAATGTCCTCGGATTAAAGAGGAAGCCATCTGCGGAACAATGCCGACCCCAAGTCCCTGCTCTGCCAGAAGGAGGGTCGTTCTTGTATCATGGTTTTTATATTCCGTTTTCAAAAGGACGCCATGCTCCTGAAAAACCTCGGCAAGCAGACGCTCAAAGCGTTTATAGTAAATCACCGGATATCCCGCAAGCTCCTCCACCGTTATCTTATCGGGAGCGGTAAAAAACTCGGCTCCTCCTACGGCGACCATAGGCTCCGGCTTTAAAAAATGGGCTTTAATACTTTTGGCAGGCTCAAAGGGCGTACGGATAACGGCAAGCTCTATGATATTCTGGTTCAGCTTATCCATTAGCTCATAGGTATTACCTTCAAAAATTTCAAACTGCGTATGCGGATATAAGGTTTTAAACTTTTTCATTATCCCTGTGGAGTATAATCCATAGGACGAGGACATCATGCCAATCCGCAGGGTCTGGTAATTGACGATATTTTTGATTTCCGAAGGAATTGAATCCGCCATGTCTAAAAGATTCAAAGCTCTTTTATACAGGAATCTTCCGGCTTCCGTCAGCTCCAGCCGTTTGGCATTCCGATAAAACAGCTTTGTGCCAAGCTCGTCCTCCAGCTTCCGAATTTCCATGGAAAGCGGAGGCTGGGATATATTGAGCTTTAAGGCAGCCTGATTCATGGTTTTTTCCTCAACGATTGTCACAAAATATTTTAAAACTCTTAAATCCATACTTACCACCGATATTATTTTACCACAAAGGGGAGAAAATTTATATGAAAGATTTATTTCGGCTATTCTTTATTTTTGCGAAAATGGGAGCGGTTAATTTCGGCGGCGGCTATGCTTTGCTTCCCGTCCTGCAAAAAGAAATTGTAGAAAAACGGGGCTGGGCGACCAACGAAGAGATTCAGGACTATTTTGCCATAGGTCAATGCACCCCCGGCGTCATATCCGTAAATGTTTCTACATTTATCGGATATAAACAAAAGGGCATCTTAGGCGGTGTCGTCGCCACATTAGGGTTTTTATTTCCGTCGATTCTGATTATTCTTTTAATTGCCGCCGTATTGACGGGCTTTGCCGGGTATCAGCCGGTACAGGACGCTTTTGCCGCAATTCGGGTATGTGTCGTCGTTTTGATTCTTTCTGCCGTTGTGAAGCTGTTTAGAAAATCCATAACGGATATATTCACGCTTTTGATATTTATCGCCGTATTTCTTCTATCCGTATTTACCGACATATCCTCTATCTATTTGGTTATTTGTGCCGGAGGATTAGGCATTTTTATTCAATGCCTGCGGCAAAAGAAAAACAAAAAACGAAAGGAAATCCAAAAATGATATATCTAAGACTTTTTTATGAATTTTTTAAAATCGGATTATTCAGTATCGGCGGCGGAGCGGCTACCATTCCCTTCTTAGAGGAGCTGAGTGAAAAAACAAATTGGTTTACCAAGCTTGATTTAGCCAATATGATTGCGGTATCCGAATCAACTCCCGGAGCGATAGGCGTCAATATGTCTACCTACGTGGGATATACGACTGCCGGAGTTTTTGGAGGAATCGTCGCTACGCTGGGGCTGGTAGCCCCCTCCATTATCGTAATTATTCTTATCGCACAGGTTTTAAAAAAATTTAGAGAAAACCGGATAATTCAATATTGCTTTTATGGGCTGCGGGCAGCCTCTGCCGCATTAATTTTGTCCGCCTGCTGGTCTATCTTTGAAATCTCGATTTTACAGACGGAAAAATTTCAGGAAACCCACCAATTTCAGGACCTATTCAATGGCAAGGCACTTCTGTTTGGAGTTATCCTAGGATTCTTGGTTTTCAAATTTAAGAAGCACCCGATTCTCTATATCCTCCTTTCGGCAATTATAGGAATTATCTTTAAATTCAGTTTATTTTAAAATAAAACCCCCGATACAGAATATGGTCTGTACCGAGGGGATAAATCCCTATCCGGGATTTTTTTTATTCATAACATTCTTCTAAAATCTCTAAAATTTCAGAGTGGCTAACCTTCTTATAACAGCCGCCTTCAAAGCAGGATTCGGCAATCAGAGGAAGCATTTCCCGGGTTGCCCCCAGCTCCTTCAGCGTCGTTGCCATATTTGAATTGCGGATAAATGCCGCCAAGGCGTCTATTCCTGCCAAAGCTGTTTCTTCCTTCGTCCTGCCCTCAGAAGAAATCTTCCATACATTTTCAGCGAAACGGACAAATTTATCCAATCCGTAGGAATAAATATGTCTATAATATGGTACAGAGATAGCTGCCAGTCCCATACCGTGGGCACAGTCCGTATAGGCTCCAAGCTGATGCTCTATATTATGTACCTCCCAGTCCTGTTCCTTACCGCAGCCAACCAAGGTATTTAGGGCTATTGTGGCATCCCACATAATATTGCTTCTGGCTTCATAATCCTTTGGATTCTTTAAAGCCTTTTCCGTACTTACGATTAGATTTTGCAATAATGCTTCGATGAGATAATCAGAAACATTATCGTCATCTCCGGAGAAATACTGCTCCATTAAATGGCTCATAATATCGAAAATACCGCTTACCATTTGATACTCGGAAACCGTATAGGTGTACTCCGGATTCAAAATAGAAAACTTTGGATATACGCAGGGTGGAAATACTCGTCCCGTTTTTATTTTATGCTGAGTATCGGTAATTACGGAGCCGCCGTTCATTTCACTGCCGGTACCTACCATTGTCAAAATAGAGGCAACCGGAATAACCGGATGCTGAATTGGCTCAAATTCCAGCCAGAATCTATGGAAGGCATTTTCCCCGGCATAAGCGGCAACAGACATTCCCTTAGCACAGTCAATAACGCTTCCGCCGCCAACTGCCAAAATCAAGTCCACCTGATTCTCCCGGGCAAGGGCAGCTCCCTCCAGCATTTTATCCAAGGTCGGATTCGGCATAACTCCGCTGCATTCGATAATATTCTTTTGTCCCTCCTGCAAAATAGCGATGACCTTGTCATACAGACCTATCCGCTTAATGGAGCCGCCGCCATAAACCAAAAGAATATTTTTTCCGTAATTCTTCAGCTCTTCCCGCAAATTTCCTAAAGAATCCTTTCCAAAATAAATTTTCGTTGGGTTATAATAAGTAAAATCAAATTTCATAATTTTCTTCCTTTCCTTTATTCAATTTAATTATACTCTTTAGAGTCAACTCCAAGTCAACACCCTATTTTAATTTTTTTGTAATATCTCTGGCAACAAACACTCCGTTCGCTCCTGCCTGAGCCAAGCCTCTAGTCAGTCCGGCTCCGTCGCCGCCGACATACAAGCCCTGAATTTTAGTTTCAAAACGATTGTTAATTTCCGGTCTTGCTGAATAAAACTTAGCTTCCACCCCGTAAAATAGTGTATGCTCGTTGGCAATTCCCGGAGTGACATGGTCTAAAGCCTCTATCATTTCTATAATGGATTTCATCGTATTATACGGCAATACCAAGCCTAAATCTCCCGGCACAGCCTCCTTTAAGGACGGACGGACAAAGCCCTCGTCGATTCTTTTTTGGGTACTTCTCCGCCCCCGGCAGATATCGCCGTACCGCTGAACGATAATACTTCCGCAACTCAGCTCATTGGCAAGCCGGCTCACCTGATGGGCGTACTCATTCGGTAAATTAAACGGGTCGGAAAACTTATGGGAAACCAGCAGGGCAAAGTTTGTATTGCTGCTGCCAAGCTCCTTGGAAGCATAGGCATGACCGTTTGCCAGCATAGTTCCGCTGTGATTCTCTACAACGACATGACCGCTGGGATTAGAACAGAAGGTGCGGACAACCGTTCCTACGGACGTGCGGTAAATAAACTTCCCTTCATATAGATTCTTATTGATTTCCTCCATAATGACATCGTTGGTTTCTACCCGGACACCGATATCCACCTGATTATTTTTCATTTTTATATCATTCTTTTTACAGATTTCCTCAAGCCATGTAGAGCCATCCCGTCCTACGGCTAGAAAAACATAATCTGCGTCCAGCCGTTCTCCATTTTTCAGTTCAACGCCGCACACCTTATTCTCCCGAACCAAAACATCGGAAACCTCCGTTTTATACCGCATTTCAATTTTCGGTTTTAAATCCTCATAAATCCGCTTTAAAATCTCAAGATTATTTTCTGTACCCAAATGACGGACCTGACTCCGCAATAGCTTTAATCCTACGGCAAGACCGCGGCGTTCAATTTCCCGAACGTGTTCGGTATTCGGGTCGGTTATTACCGGCGTCGCTCCGAACTTCAGGTTGATAGAGTCTACATATTTAATCAGCTCCATAACCTTATCGTCCTCCAGATATTCCGTAAGCCACCCTCCAAATTCCGTAGTAATATTAAATTTTCCGTCAGAAAATGCTCCGGCACCACCAAAGCCGTTCGTTATGGAACAAGCCGGATAACAGCCGCTGACGCCGTTTTTATTCACCGGGCATTTTTCTAATTTATGCTCATTGACCGGACATCTCCGAGAATAAATGTCATACCCCTTGTCGACTAAAAGAATCTTCAAATCCGGATTTTTCTGCATAAATTCATACGCACAGAATAGTCCCGCCGGACCGGCACCGACAATTATACAATCATACTTCATACTAAATTCACCTAACCTACCTCTATACCCTTATTGTATCATTAATGTCGAAATAAAAAAAGCGGATTTTACGTTTCCTTTTTAAAAAGAGAATTTTTTACCATATCCAAAAGCTTTTCATTCCAATTCAACGGGTGCCTCTATGACAAAGCCATAGCCTGCTTGCCAAGCGGTACGTCAATAAAGTCATTTTCTTTTCTTGTTTGGCGGATAAACTCATTCTATATTTTCCCGTTTCGACAAAAAGGTTATAGCTTTAAAACCACCATTTTTAATCAGCGTAAAAAATATTATATTAATGCTTAAAAAGCATATCAGCGAGAGGAATGATTCAGTATTTCCTCTATAATCAAACTCATCATAGTCGCTTCCTGCATTACCTCAGGGTCCTTCTGAACCTCCTGTATTCTGGCGTACATCCTGTCAGCCTCGGAATAAACCCCTAAATACTTTTTGGGGTCGGCGGCAAAGATTACCCCTAGAATATGCTTTAGTTTTTCATTATCGCACTGGTCCAGCTTAGGTAAATTAATAACCTGAATTTTCATTTTATTTTCCGGAAAATAAATAAAATTTACCCATTTGTCTTTATCTAAAACTAAATCATAGGAAAAAATAATATAATGCACTTCCTTTAAGGCTTCATATCCGCAAAGCTGACTATAAAAAATTTTCTTGATGTCCCTATCCGTTTGGCACCTCAGGGTACCGATAAAAAACTCTCCCCTGCCGACTATCTCATAATGGCTAAGCAGCGTTAAAATAAAATATTCCCGATTCATAAAATCCCCCTAATAAATATACCTCTATTATAGTGCCGAAGCATAAGAGAATAAACAAAAACATAACTTGATAAAATAAATATGAACTGACTGCTTCTATTAGAGACGAATAAAAAAAGAACGCAGTTTTTTCTGCTTGTCAAGAAATAAAACTGCAATTCATCTTAATTCTATTCTCTTTTAAACCGCCTTACAGCATTTTATCCGTCATTTAAGTAAATCATTTTCGGGGAAGCCGGGAGTTTTCATGAAATAAGGAGGTAAAGGACGAAGGAATACCGGCTTCGATGGTAATAAGCTCCTTTGTAATCGGATGTAAAAACTCAAGCCTTGAGGCATGAAGGGCAAGCCGCTTCAATGGATTTTTATGAAAGCCATACTTTTCATCTCCCAAAATCGGATACCCAAGCTCATGCAGGTGAACGCGAATCTGATTCTTTCTTCCGGTATCAATATTTACCTGCAAAAGGGAATACTCCTTACTCTCACAAACAACCCGGTAATGAGTTATCGCCTTCTGACCGGAGGGGTCGTTTGAGGAATAAACCATATTGTTTTGATTTTCCTTTAAATAAGACAGGATTGTCTTTTCCTTTTCTACGGGATTTCCCTCAACGACGGCATAATACTCTCTTTTTTTTACATACTCATTCCAATGCAGACGCAGCATGGAATGAACTTTAATATTTTTGGCAAAAACCAATACGCCGGAGGTTTCCTTGTCTATGCGGTGAAGAATAAAAGGACGCAAAGCCTTATTCTTATTCTGAAGATATTGCAGCAGGTACGAAAAAGCACATTCCTGCTCCTTTTCATTTTCTACGGATAATAAACCAGCCGGCTTATCGACGGCGATAAAATCTTTATCCTCATAGATAATCGGAAGCGTATATCCTCTTTTCTTTTTTACCGGCTCCTTTCCGGCGGCAGTTCCTTTGACCGGCTTTTTCGCTATCTTTACCTCATCGTCCTTTGCCAGAGCAAAATTAAACTGTGTGACCGGACTGCCGTTGACTAAAACCTGATGATTGGATAATAACGACTTTACATTGTTCCGCGATGTTTTGCATTTGCTTAAAAGAAAGCTCAAAAGCTCATCGCTGTGATTTACTTTATAAAATGCCGTAATTTCCAGCCGTTCTTCTTTCTTCTCTCTCATACTAAAACTCCATACAGGCTTTAATTGCCCTTTTCCATTGCTTTTCCTTATCCTTTAAGGAAGCATCCTGCGTCGGCGTATATATTTTAGCGGTCTTATATAATTTTTTTACCGCGGACAGGCTTGGAAACAAGCCCTGATTTAATCCCACCAAATAGAATACTCCCAATGAGGTTGCCTCGCTTGTAGAAATCGTCTTAATCCGGCTTCCCATACTGTCCGACTGAAACTGCATCAGCCGAGCATTTAAGGAGGCACCACCATCTACGCTGATATCCTTTAAAACGATTTTTGTATCCTCCAGCATGGAATCCAAAACGTCCTTATTTAAGAAGCCTACTCCTTCAATCGTCGCCCACGCAATATCCGACTTTGTGGTTGCCCGCGTCAATCCCAAGATAGCTCCCCGGCATTCCGCATTCCAATAGGGTGCCCCAAGCCCGGTCAGGGCGGGAACAAACACTACGCCGTTGGCAGTCCTTGATGAAAATTCATGGTCGGATAAGCTCCGAACCAGCTCCAGATTATCCCGGATAAACGCAAAAGCACTGCCGGCGACAAAAACGCTGCCCTCCAAGGCGTAGCATGGAATTCCGTCAATGACATAGGCAATCGTCGTAAGCAGCCCGTGCCGGGATACGAAAGGTGTATTTCCGGTATTGAGAAGCATAAAACTGCCCGTGCCATAAGTTATTTTTACGCTTCCCATATCAAAACAGGTATGTCCGATTAGAGAAGCCTGCTGGTCACCGGCAATTCCGCAGATTTCCAAATCACAAAGCCTTGCTATCCGTTCCTCCCGAATTCGTCCTATTCTTTGATTACAGGATACCACTTGCGGAAGCATCGCTTCCGGAATACCAAAAATAGAAAGAAGCTCCTTATCCCAGCTTAGGGTATGAATATTAAACAGCATTGTGCGGGAAGCATTGGTATAATCCGTCACATGGATTCCTTTCGTTAGCTTATATATCAGCCATGAATCCATCGTTCCGAATAATAACCGCTTTTCTTCCGCCAAGGTCTTTGCTCCCTCAACGTTATCCAAAATCCACTTGATTTTAGAAGCACTGAAATATGGATTAATTAAAAGTCCCGTTTTTTCCCGGATAACAGAATCATAGCCCTGCCGGCATAATGTATCGCAGATTTCCTTGGTTTGGGTCGACTGCCATACAATCGCAGGATAAATCGGCTTCCCTGTCATTTTATCCCATACCACCGTAGTTTCTCGCTGATTGGTTATCCCCACGCCGACAATATCCTTATACTCTAAATTAACCTCCTGCAATGCCGAGCAAATCATCTCGACAATATCCTCATAAATTTGCTCTGCGTCGTGAAGCACATACCCGGGCAGGGGGTATAGCTGTTCAAACTCCTTTAATATTTTATATACGATATTTCCTCGCTCATCAAATATAATAACCCGCGAAGAGGTCGTCCCTTGGTCAATCGTCAGTACATATTTACTCAAAATAACCCTCTTTTCTTCAAAAATGAATCAAGTTTAAGTTTATTATATCAAGTTTCCTTAAATTTTTCCATATAAAGCAAAAAGATGCCTGACGGTCTAAGCAATATCAGGCATCCTTCAATTTTATTTCATAAATTTTTTGATTAATTTCGTTTTCATTTTGGTATACGGCGTATAGCGAATAGGAAGGTCCAGCCAGCTTGCCTTATTTAGAATTGACTTTTCATGTGAAAAGGCTTCAAAGCTTTTTCTTCCGTGATAGCTTCCGATACCGGAACTGCGGACGCCGCCAAACGGCAGGCTGTTTGTAGCTAGATGTATAATTGTATCGTTGATACAGCCGCCCCCGAAGCTGACTCTTTGGGTAATATAGCGGATATTTCTTTTGTCCTCGGAAAATAGGTATAAGGCAAGAGGATGCGGATTTCGCTTTAGGATAGACAACAGCTCCTCATGGCTCCGGTAAGAAATGACCGGCAGCAGCGGACCGAAAATCTCCTCCTGCATTACCGAATCCTCCAAGTCGGGCGTCAATATGGTCGGCTCGATTTTAAGAAGCTCGGCATTCGTACCACCGCCGTATATAATCTTAGAGCTATCGGCAATATATCCTGCAATCCGGTTAAAATGCTTAAGATTTATAATTTTGCCATAGTCGGGATTCTCTAAATATTGCGGATATAGCCTCTTTATCCAATATATCAATTCGGAAATCAATTCCGTTTTTACGGTTTCCTCCACCAATACATAATCCGGTGCCACGCAAGTCTGACCGCAGTTTAACAGTTTGCCAAAGATAATCCGTTTTGCCGCAAGCCTCAGCTTGGCGGTAGAATCTACAATTACCGGACTCTTTCCACCCAGCTCCAGCGTGAAGGGAATCAGCCTTTTGCCTGCCTCCGCCGCTACCTTTTTTCCGATATTTGTTCCGCCGGTAAAGAAAATATAGTCAAAATCCTGCTGTAAAAGCTCAGAGGATACCTCGGCATTTCCTAGTACCACGGCAGCATATTCCGCAGGAAATACCTCCTCAATAATCTTCTTTAATACTATGCTGGTTGCCTCGCTGTATTCCGACGGCTTAAGAATCACCGTATTTCCTGCCGCTATCGCTCCGGTCAGCGGCTCAAGCGATAACAATACCGGATAATTCCACGGTGATATGATAAGAGTATTTCCTCTGGGAGAGGGCTGGATATAGCTTTTAGATTTAAACTGGGCAAGCGGAGTTCTTTTTCTTTTTTTCTTCATAAAGCTCTTTAAATGCTTAATCTGATACTTTAAATCGCTTAAAACCAAACCTATCTCACACATATAGCTTTCTGTTCTTGATTTCCCTAAATCCTGATTCAGAGCTGTATAAATTTCCTCCTCATGAAGGACAACAGCTTTTCTAAGCTGAATTAAATAGCATTTCCGCACCGCATACGGCAGGGTATTCCCTTCATCAAAAAAATTCTTCTGCAATTTTAAAATCTGTTCTGTTGTCATTTTTCCATCACCCGATAAAGCATTTCCTTTAATTTTTCATAATCCATCAATACAGGGACAGGATACAGGGGATTTCCCTCCTTATCCGCATAGGCTGCCATCATCGGAATATCCTTTTCCTGAATTCCGGAAAGCCGCTTTGGTATATCCATAGACTGGTTCATAGAATAAATCCAGTCAATAAATTTCTTAGCCGCTTCTTCTATGGAATCCTCTGCCGCAGCAATTCCAGCTTTTTTCGCAAGATATGCCAGCCTTTTGTAAATTTTACTGCCATATTCCTCTAAAAATATAGGCAATATTACCGCATTTGCCAAGCCGTGAGGAATTCCGTATCTTCCTCCTAACGAATGAGCTACCGCATGAATATAGCCGACATAGCTTTTTGTAAAGGCAATTCCGGCATAGTGAGCGGCATACAGCATATTTTTTCTTGCTGTTTCGTTTGAGGGATTCTCATAAGAGGCTCTTAAATTATCGTGAATTAAGCAAACTGCCCGAACAGCCATAGCCTTAGTCTTAGGTGTTCGTGATTTTCCGATAAATGCTTCCACCGCATGAGTTAAGGCGTCCATTCCCGTGGTTGCCGTAATCTCTTTAGGAAGGCTTAAGGTTAAATGATAATCCAAAACCGCATAATGCGGAATCAAGAAAAAGTCATTTATCGGATACTTATGATGCGTCTTTGCGTCGGTAATAACCGCAGCAAGCGTTGTTTCGCTTCCCGTACCTGCGGTCGTCGGAACAGCAATAAAGAGCGGGAGCCTTTTCCTAATATGAAGTAAGCCCTTCATCTGCTGAACGGTTTTCTTCGGTCTGACAATTCTTGCTCCCAGTGCCTTGGCTAAATCCATTGAGCTGCCGCCGCCTACGGCGATTAAAGCCTGACAGCCCTTTTCAAGATATAATACTCTAGCCTCCTCTACCTGAATTACCGTTGGATTCGGCATTGTTTTATCGTAAACTACATATTTGATATGGTTATTATTCAGTATATCCAAAAATGAAGTTAATAATCCATGTTGAATAATTCCCCGGTCTGTGACAATCATTAGACATGACGCCTGTTTTTCCTTAAGTACAGGTATAATTTTTTCCATATTCTCTAAAATTTGCGGCGTCCGGTAGGGAAGGAAGGGAATCGCCATTTTCATAACCAGCTGATAACTCCGGCAATATATTCTCCTAAACAGATTCATACGCTTTCCTCCTTCGCCAAAAGCTTAGATATAATCCGGATAAACTCCCGGGTATCGTTTTCGCCCAAAATGTCAATGATGGGAGCAATATAATTCAAGGTTTCCTGATGAATCCTTAAATACTCCTGTTCTTTGACTGGATTAAAATAGATTATACCTTGATTTTTAATATTCCTTCGATATATAAAATCCTTTGCCAAAAGCTGATTCAGCGTGCGGTTGCATAATGATTTCAGCATTTTTGTTTTTTTCAAAATCTCTTGAATATAAACGCCGCTTTCCTTCAAATAAGAATTATAAACTAAATTCAGTATGACAGCTTCATTGTAGCTGATAGATTTTGTAATCCGATTATTCTTTATTTTGGCGGTTAATTCAATCCAAACATCAATTAATTTTTCTTCAAGTGCTTCCATATTACTCTCCAAGTTCACATTGTGAACGTTTAAATTATAGCATAAAATGGAAAATATGCAATACTTTTAATAAAAAACAGCCCTTCAAGGGGCTGCGTTTACCGATTATCAAAACGGTCGTATTCCGGATGATGCTTGTCGCTGCAACTAAAATTACAATTATCCATTTTTATATTCTCAACATAATTAAAAACACCATACTCCTTACAGCGGATATTCATAGCTTTAAAGGTAATATTTTTTATCGTCGAATCCGCATAGCCCTCAATTTGGAAGGCTCTGGAAATTCCATCGTAGCCGGGCTGATAATAAGCAGTCACATTCATTACCTCAATATCCTCAACCACTGTATTTTTCCCTTTGGTGAAAGCGGTAAGAGTTTGCCAGTGCTTGGGTATTTCTCCGGTATATCCGGCGGGAATCGAACAGATGCTGTAATCGGGATTCCAATTCAGATAAAAATGAAATAAATACTTGACATTTATCATTTCCAAATTCTTAAGACGGATATGACGGACATACCCCTTTCTCGGCAGAGCAGATTTGATTCTGAAGCCGCAGTCCGTACCGAAAAACCGGATATTCCAAATATCAATGTTATAGATGCCGCCGCTGACCTCACTTCCTGCCGTTATTCCATAGCCAGCCCGAATTTCGCAGTCATGAATCCGAATATCATAACATGGGCGACCGACCCGCAGTCCGTCGGAATCCCTGCCCGATTTGATTGAAATGCTGTCGTCATTACAGGAAAGCCGGCAGTTTTTAATTTCAACCCGACAGGAGGAATCAATATCTATTCCATCTGTGCTGGGGCTGGCAGGGTGGTCGGATAAGATATGAATATTATCAATTAGAATATCCTCAGAATAAAGAATATGGATATTCCAAAAACCGGATTGAAAGGAGGTAAATTCCCGTAAAATAATATTTTTAGAATCGGATACCAAAACATTCCGCACCCGCCGGCAGTCATAGTCGCAGGCCCACCGTAAGCCTCTTGCGTCATAGCTTTGCCGCATTCCGCCGTGCATATCCTCTCCCCAATACTTATTCCACCAATAGGGTCCCTGCCCGTCAATCCTTCCCTGTCCGCCGATTGTCACGTTCTGGCAATGATTGCAGTTTAATACCGCCGCAGGCCATGGCATTTCAATTCCGGCAACCCGGGTATCCACAATCGGATAGGCTTCCTCTGCTAAGACTGCCAAAAGCACCGCACCCTCTTCTAAAAACAAAGACATATTGCTTCGAAGAAACAGGGAGGAAACGAGATAGGTTCCCGGCGTAATCCTTAGAGTTCCCTTTAATCTGCCCGCCTTATCAATTAACGCCTGTATTTCCTTCGTGACCTCGGTTTTCCCCGTATTGTCTATACCTGAAGTAGTCAATATCGTCATTTTCAATCCTTCTTTCCCTTAATCTGCCATAAAAGAGAGCCGATTTCCTAAAGAATAGCCCTCTTTTTCCTGTTTCTACTTAACCTCGTAGCCGGCAGCCGTGATATTTTTAATAATTTCCTCGGAGCTGATTTCTCCTTCATAGGTAATCGTCACATTTTTCTTCTCCAAAGACGCTTCGGCAGAAACGACGCCTGCTGCCTGCCGGCAAGCCTCCTCCACATGTGCCTTGCAGTGCTTACACATCATACCCTCCACCGGTAAAACTAAAGTATTCATCTGTTTTGTTTCCTCCTTATTTTCTTTTGTTTTAGTTTTCTTTACCTTAAATAAATTGATTGTCAGTGCGTTTAAAACGACAAACACACTGGAAAAACTCATTGCCGCCGAGCCTATCATCGGATTCAGCTTAATGCCAAATGCCGGATAAAATATACCGCAGGCAAGCACTATACCGATACAGTTATAGAAAAACGCCCAAAATAGATTTCCCTTAATCGTATTTAATACTCTCTTGCTTAAGCTGATAACATTTAATACATCTAATAAATCATTACGCAAAAGAACAATATCACTGGACTCCATAGCGACATCACTGCCGCCGCCAATGGCAATTCCCAAATCCGCACTCGTCAGTGCCAAGGCGTCATTGACACCATCTCCGACCATAGCAACCAAATGCTTATCATCTGTTTTCAAGGAATTGATTACCCTTTGCTTATCCGTCGGATATACCTCAGCGATAACCTCCTGTACTCCGACCTCACGGGCGATTGCTTCCGCCGTTTTCTGATTGTCGCCGGTCAGCATAACAACCCGAATCCCGCGACTCTGAAGCTCATGGACCGCCTCCTTAGAGGTTTCCTTCACCGCATCCTTAACAGAAATCAAACCTGCTACCTCTTGATTCCTTAAAATGTATAATACTGTTTTTCCTTCTTGGGAATATGTCTGATACATAGCGGCAGCATCTTCTGATACAGTCTTCAATTCCTCCGCAAGCCGTTGATTTCCGATATAATAGGTATCTTCGCCAATACTGCCCTGTAAGCCTTTTCCCTCCAGCGACTGAAACTCTTCCACGGGAACTAGCCGGGCATTATGCTCTTTGGCATACTCTACAACCGCAAGGGCAAGAGGATGCTCGCTCATATTTTCGAGTGAATATACTACGGATAAAAGGTCGGATTCCGTATTGTAGGATATAAAGTCAACAACCTTTGGCTTTCCCTCGGTAATCGTTCCCGTTTTATCCAAAACAACCGTTTTAATCAAGTGAGCCTTTTCCAAAATTTCCGCGTTCTTTATCAACAAACCGTTTTCTGCCCCCTTGCCGGTACCAACCATAATTGCGACCGGCGTAGCCAAACCTAAGGCACACGGACAGGCGATAACCAATACGGAAATCGCAAGGTTAAAGGCAAGCTCAAACGGATACCGCATACATAAAAATACAATCAGCGTTATTAGAGAAATACTGATAATAATCGGGACAAAGATACCTGAAATTTTATCTGCCAGCTTAGAGATTGGAGCCTTAGAATTTGCCGCTTCCTCGACCAGCTGAATAATCCCGGCAATCGAGGTATTTTCTCCAACCCTTACAGCCTTCAGCCGAATATAGCCGGCCGTTAAAGTCGTAGAGGAAAAGACCTCGTCGTTTACCTCTTTATATACCGGCATACTCTCCCCGGTGATATTGGATTGGTCGACAGAGGCACTGCCTTCAACAATCACACCATCAACCGGAATACTAAAGCCCTTCTTCACGATGACAATATCTCCCGGCTGTACCATTTCCACCGGAATTTCCTCTTCTTTTCCCTCCTTAAGCACAATCGCCCGCTTAGGTGCCAAATCCATCAGTTTGGCAACAGCGGCAGTCGTTTTCTTTTTCGATAATCCCTCCAAATACTTTCCGAGACTGACAAGCGTCAAAATCATAGCCGCCGATTCAAAATATAAATTTTCATGGTAGGAAGCCACAATCTCCATATTCTGATGTCCCAGTCCGTAGCCTATCATATAAATGGCAAAGATACCGTAAACCATAGCGGAGGTCGCCCCCAAGGCAATCAAAGAATCCATATTGGCAGACCGCTTTATCAGCTTTTTATATCCGGATACAAAATACCGGCGGTAAATAAAAAGAATCGGGAGGGTCAAAAGAAACTGCGTAAAGGCAAAAGCCAAGGCATTTTCATGACCGCTTAAAAATCCGGGCAGAGGCAGATGAATCATATGCCCCATAGATATATACATTAAAATTAAAAGCAGGACGGCACTGATAATCAAATCCCTTAAGGCATGATTCTTTTCCTTAGCCGGCTGTGCCACCTCATCGGGTAAATATGCCTTATAGCCTGCGGCAGATACCGCGGTTTCTATCTGCTGAATACTGCATACACGCTCGTCAAACTCTACCTCCATAGAATTTGAAAGCAAATTTACATTCACCATAGACGTTCCCTCCAGCTTTTCCACAGCCCGCTGAACATGGCTTTGGCAAGCCGAACACGTCATTCCTTCTACGTTAAATTTTTTCTTCATTATTGAAACCTCTTAAACAAATCTACAATTTCATCGACAACGGCATAATTTCCACGCTCTATATTTTCAATTAAACAGGTATGCATATGATGGTCCAAAATTAAATTCGCCAGACTTTTTATGGATTTGTCAATCGCCGAAAGCTGAATCAGCACGTCATCGCAATATCGGTTTTCCTCAATCATCGCCTTAACCCCGTTCATTTGTCCGATAATCCGGTTAATCCTCGATATAATATTCTTTTTTTCCTCTTCGCTTCTTATCTTTACCTTAGCGGTATTCTCTTCCTTGCAGCAGGACGGCATTATATCACCTCTTTCTTGTATTATATACCCCGGTAGGGTATATTGTCAAGCCGGATAATTTGAATTGTTTCCGATTGCCGAAATAACTCCTTATCCATAGTATGGCTGATTTATATCTTTTCTATCTCTATGAAAAAAGAGTTTGTCCGCAATTAACGAATCAAACTCTCTGCTGCTTAAAATCTTTTGTTTATTCTCCAGTTTTTATATATCTTACCAGAAATTCAATCCAAAGCCGATTACCCGTTGACTACCCGGTTAATCCCTTGCTCTACCTCCAAGGCAAAATCCTGAAGCATAGCGTCGACAATTTCCAAAAGCTCCAAATATTCTTCCACAAACGGCATATCCAAAAGGTTAGCTTTTAAAGCCTCGTATTCTGCCGCATAGACCTCATATTGCTTCGTCTGATGAAATTCCTTGGCAGAAACCATTTGCTTCTGTTTATTCTTCAATTCACGGAAAGCCGTCTGAATCTCGGCATTCCCGTCAATATAATGTTCCAGCTCCTGAATTCGTTTGACCTCGGGAAGAGATAAAAAGCTTTTTTTAACTTGGCTAATCCGCTCACTCACAAAGCTCACCAATCATAAACCATGTTTTTGCCTCGGTAATCCTAACCTTTACCGTTTTACCGATTAGCGTCATATCCGAGGACTTAAAATGCGTAAGTTTTAGGTTGGGCGTATAGCCGCACATCATACCTTCGCCGTTTTTGCTTTCGCCGTCAACCAATACCTCAACTACCTGATTTAAAAATCTTTCATGTCCTCGTTTATAGCCGGCATTGATTAACTCATTTAACCGATAAAGCCTGTCTTTTTTCTCTTCCTCCGGCGTACTATCCTCCATTTTAGCGGCAGGCGTTCCCTCTCTTTTAGAATAGATAAAGGTATAAGCTCCCTCATATCCGGCAGCCTTTACCAGTTTTAAGGTATTTTGAAACTGTTCCTCGGTTTCATTAGGGAAGCCGACAATAATGTCCGTCGTTATGGAGATATGGGGAACCAATTCCCGCAATCTCGTAATCTTAGCCATATATTCTTCATAGGTATACTTCCGGTTCATCAGCTTTAAAATGGTATTATCCCCAGACTGAACGGGCAAGTGCAAATGCGGCATGACGGATTTGCAGTCACGCATAGCCATCATCGTTTTTTCATCTAAATCCCTCGGGTGAGAGGTCGTATACCGAATCCGTTCAATCCCCGTTTTATCCAAATCATAAAGCAAATCGCCAAAGGTATATTCCATACCCAAATCCTTACCGTAGGCATTGACATTCTGTCCAAGCAGGGTAATCTCCTTATAGCCTGCGGCAACCAGCTCCTTAACCTCGGAAATAATATCTTCTTTATTTCTGGACCTTTCTCTTCCCCGGGTATACGGAACAATACAGTAGGTACAAAATTCATCACAGCCGTACATAATATTTACCCAAGCCTTATGATGAGACGCCCGAACCTTAGGGGCATCCTCCAAAATCGTTCCCTCATTGGATAATACCTCAACCACCTTTGCCTTCGTCAGATATGCCTGATAAATCAGCTCCGGCAGATGGTCCCGATTATGAGTTCCAAAAACCAAATCAATAAAATCATAGGATTCCAGAATTTTATTTGTCGCATTTTCCTCCTGCGGCATACACCCGCAGATACCGATAATCATATCCGGATTTTCTCTTTTTCTGCCCTTAAGCTGTCCCAAAACGCCCCAAATCCGCTGTTCGGCGTTTTCCCGTATCGCACAGGTATTTAAAAGAACAATATCCGAATTCATCGGGTCATTGGAAAGGGTATATCCTACCCCCTCCAGTATTCCGCTCATAACTTCGCTGTCCGCCTCATTGCCCTGACAGCCATAGGTAAATATATAATAGGTTTTTCCCTTGCCGATTTCCTTATATTTATCCTCAAGCTTATACCGTATTGTTTCGATATTCATATTTCTTCTCAGCTTAGCCTCCTTCAAGGACGGCATTGCCAGCTTTATATTTTTCACTTCAATCACCATTAGGTATTATACTATACTGTTTCGCATTATGCAAAGGAAAGTTCCGGCAAAAGGTTAATCTAACCCTATATATCATATTTAGCGATAATCTCCGCCGGTGTTTTCCGCATCAGCGAGGTTATCGGCAGTAAACCGAAAACCAAAGTCAAAAGATATAAAACCACTCCTCCGACCGTATTCATCCACCAGCTGGTCCGAATAATCTGCATTCCCGTCATATCTGTCATCGCATTCGCAATGGTCGTATAGATAATCAGGGTCAGAATATAGCCGATAAAGGTAGTGACGGTAGTTAGCACAAAAATATTGCAAAAATATTTCCACTGGATAGAGCCTTTAGAGGCACCCAGACTGCGGTAAACGCCAATCGTATAAATATCATTAATCATACGGCTCCGCATAAAGAAATAAATAAACACAGCCAGCGTAAATAATAGTACGCCCGCGAAAATTCCAAAGGAAATCAGACTGGACTGGCTTTCAGCCCGGATACTGGAGATTTGTGCCTGATAGGTCGTACATATCCGGATAAAATTATTGGCATTATTCTGCTTGTAGGAATCCATATCCAGCACCTTAAACCAAACCTCATCTGAGCTGGTGTCATTGAAAACAAAATAATCTCTTCCCTCTAAATAGGTTGTGGCAGCCACGCTGTCCTCCCCGGTATATAGCCCGACAACCGTTCTTGGCGTATGGAAACCGTCATACAGTACCGAGCCGATGCTGTAACTGCTGTATACGGAAACCATAAGCTCGGAGTAATTCTCCGGTGTTCTTCCCTCCAAAAGACGGTATTCCTCATTTTTATAATACTTTCGTGTCCCGGTTAAGGAAAGCTGATATTTAGAGTTATAGATAATATAATCCATTGCCCCGGTAAAATAATCGGACGCGTAGATACCGACGGCAGTAAAGGTTTCCCCGTTCAGGGATATCGGCTGATTCAGCCATTCTTCTGCCTTCGGATAGCTTTGGGGAAGTAAAATATTGTTCGTTCCGTTATCCTCTTCATTCAAATCCCTTCCCGCCAGAATTTGATAGGTATTATATTTATGCTCTGTTTCATAGCTTCGAAAGGTATGAGATGTATTTGCCACTGAGGAAGTCGGTCTTACCAGCCGGCTCATATAATCCGATTCGCTGAAATAGGAAATATTGCTGTCAATATCAATAACTCCGCAGATTGTGTAATTCTTTGTACCGTCGCGAAACAGCGGTCCAACGTCCAGCCCAATCAGGGACTCATAGCTGTCGAAAATATAATTATACTTGTCAATTAAGATTTTGGCATGACGCCGGCTGAGTAAAATCTCATTGGCTTGAGGAGCCCTTCCCGTCAAAATTTTATGCGTGGAATTTTCCCGGTAATCAACCAGCGTGCTGGAAAAGGAATAATTGATTGTTTCTTCATAATTTACCTTGTGAAACAGCTCAATTTCCGCAGATACGGGGCATACCGCGTCGCCGAAATAGCCGCTGCGGATTCCCAGCCGGACATAGTTGGAGCTTGCTGGGGCAGAAAGCGTATAATCCGAATAAAACTGATAAAAATCGCCATCGGCATAGATACGGCTTTCGTCTACATAGATAAAATTGGTAAATCCAATCGTACACACCGCAAATAGAAGTCCGATAAAGAACATCGCGATAAACATAAATTTAACCCGTCTTGAGGTAATGCGAAGGGAATTAACGCTTTGCTTAAGCGATTCCCACAGCTTGCGGAAAATTCCTTTTCTTTTTCCCGTTTTCTTAAACCATGTATTGTCATAGGTTAATTCAGACAGGGTATCCTTCGTTATTTCCTCATAATGCTCGTCTAAAAACTGTATTCCGTTTTCCTGCGTCAGCTTCAAAGCCTTGGACGCTTCAACATAGATATTCCCGTTTTTGAAAACAACCTTTAAATTCAGTGCCTCCGGCAGTTCTTCTTCACAATAATATTCAATCGTTCCAAAGGACGTTTCTTCCTCTGTCTTATGCAAATCCTTCAAATATATCTTCTTGGAATTAACCTTGGAAAGCGTCTGGTTTCCTTCCGGAGAGTATATTTTGGCAATCGAGCCATCCTGTATCCGGATGACCTGTGTGGAGTAAAAGTTAGCAATTTCCTCGTTGTGGGTGACGAGTAAAACCAGCGTGTTTTCTGAAATCTTTTTCAGAATATTCATAACCTCATAGGTATTTTCGCTGTCCAAATTTCCCGTCGGCTCATCGGCGATAATAACCTTGGATTTCTTAATTAAAGCCCGGGCAATGCTTACCCGCTGCTGCTGTCCGCCGGACAGGGCAAACGCCTGTTTTTTACGGTACTTATAAAGTCCGACCGCCTTTAGGCAGTATTCAATACGCTTATCTATTTCCTCCTTATCAAATATGCCAATCATATTTAAAGCGATTGCCAAATTATTGTAGACTGTTTCCTCCAAAATCAAATGATAGTTTTGAAACACATAGCCGATATCCCTGCTTCGCAAACGGTCGATTTTCCGCATATGATAATTCTTTATTTCCGTATCGTCATAGCGGATACTTCCCGCAGCCTTATCCAAGCCGCCGATAACGTTTAACAGGGTTGTCTTTCCGCTTCCGGATTGTCCCAAAAAGGATACCAGCCCCGTCGTTGGCAGTTCAAGACAAACATCATTGATAACATGAATCTCGTTGCTTTTGCCCTTATTATAGTATTTATTCAAATGCTCTACCTTAATCATTTCGAACCACCTCACCCTTTAATGATGTGCTTACGCTGAACCGGAACAGCCGGCGGTTAAATCTTCTAGCCAGAAAATATCCGAAGCAGGCCATAATCGCAAGCGATAATAAAATGACAGAGAAATCAGCAAATTTAACCATAGTAAGCAGCTGCTTATCCGATGCATAATAAATAATTTTCATAATTATCAGCGATAAGGCAGAGGCTAACAGAGCCTGAAAGACCGTTTCAATGATTACGATATTTTTCATTTTCGATTTGATTAATCCCAAAGAACGAAGCACCGTATAATCCTTGTTTTTGGAGGAATATACTCGGAACAGGATAATATAGGTAATAAAGGAAAGGAATATCAACGCCAGTACCACTAAAACGCTGAAGCTGTAAAAGGTGACTAAAGTAGTTAAACTATCCTCGTGAAACATACGGGACGGCTGTGTGGTATTCATTCCATGGGAATGAAGATAGCTCAGTACCCGGTTTGGTCTTGAGGTATAGATAGATGCCTCGTAAATCTCCTCCATTTTCACGGTTAGGGGCACACTATTGCTTATATAAAAGAAGATATTTCCGTCCTCGGTATTGGATATTTCAATCGGAACATCTACCCGGCAAGGGTATAAATCGTTTAGCATAAACTTAAATTCCAAGGTATCCACTATGTTTTCATATTGCTTCGGAACAGAAATATAGCTTCGCTGAAGGCTGCCGATAACCATTTCCATTCTGACAAACTCATCGCCGTCCTTATAATACGGAACAACCAAGTTTTTAAATATCGTTTTCTCTACCTGCTCGGAAATATCCGTATAGCTATACAGCAAAGTCTGCTGGACCTTACTGCTGATTCCGGCACCGACCATTTTTCCCTTTTCCACACCGTCCAAATACGGCGTGGCATCACCGGTATAATAGAAGGCATCATCTCTGCCATCCATAGTATCGGGTACAATCAAAAAGTATTCGCCGTCTGCCTGCGGTTTCCTGCCGTACAAAACGCTTTCGCTGACATCGTAGGGCGTATAATACACACTGAGGGTACCGCTGTCCTTGGCATTCTTTTTAATATGGATATTAAAGCTTATATTCTCATAGAAGGCATTGTAATGAATTACATCGGCACCGCATTTTTCTAAAAGCTGTTTATCTAAGGGTTTGTTTTCTTTATCATAAACTAGGATATGTCTTTCATCCTCAACGATATAAGGACTGAAGGAGGTATATCCGTTATTATAGGAATACTGAA
>ENA-UAOM01000186-UAOM01000186.1-human-gut-metagenome-genome-assembly--contig:-NODE-186-length-22136-cov-6.875685_pt1 | contig 22136 bp, 22 predicted proteins | sample MGYA00243468_ERZ654555 | MGnify/ENA primary metagenome ERZ654555 (study PRJEB26926, sample SAMN06164434) | human gut metagenome | biome: ENVO:00009003; feature: ENVO:2100002; material: ENVO:00002003... | reverse complement strand
TACACCCTAGAGTTCGTCGGCAGCGTCAGATGTGTATAAGAGACAGGCATAGGAAAGTGTAGGATATACTGGTCCAGAAATTGACAGAGAATATAATGGTAGCCCTAGAAAGGGATACTATTGGCATTGCCACTGCTTAAATAGAGCTTATAATTCTCATTGTTGGTACGGAACACCGTATGCACAAGTTTATTAATTATTTATAGAGGTAAAAAATGGAAACTGAAATTGAAAAAAAGATTCAAATCTTTGAATGCAAATTATCGCAGTATTTTAATTTGCATATTTTAAATAATTTCGAGAAAAAAAATCTAAATATTATCGACGATAAAGATGAGTATATCCCTGATTTCGAGCAGGATGTGACAAAAATTATTAACATTTATAAAGTGATTGGAGAAAGAACAAAGGAAGTATGGTCTTCCAATTTTGATGAAAAAACTGAAAACTTTAATTTGCTTTGGCTTTTTTCTTATGACAAAGTCGGTATATATAGAATATCAATGGATTGTGTTTCAGAACGATTAGAGCATTTTGTCTGTGAATCAAATCTTTATTTTAGTGATAACAATGATAACTATATTAATGAAGAGTTTTAACAAGACACTAGCAATAGTTTTATTATTGCTTACGATTTTTACTTTTTCCGGATGTGAAAATAGTTTTAGTTATGAATCCTTATTTTATTCAATTTTTGAAATATCGGCAGGAAATGACGAAACTTCGATATACGGTACAGGAACCGGATTTAAGTACACTGATGGGGAACTCATTACAAATTTTCATATCGTGGGAAAACAAAAGGATGGGGTAAATACAACGTACTCATACATTAAAGGCAAAATATATGGTTGCGACGATTATATATTGTTTAATATAAGTTCCTTTTCCTATGAAGATGATTATGCAGTACTGATTCCAAGTCCAGAATACATTGATGCTTTCGCCCAAATAAAAACGTTAGATATTGGGAACAGTGATAAGATTAGGATAGGAGAAAGATGTTTTACCATCGGCAATTTATTCAACTGTGGATTATCCATGAACGAAGGTGTTTTTTCTTCAAGATTAAAAAGAATGGAATATAAAGGAAAGGAAAATACTTTTATTCAAACATCTATCGAGATTGCTAAGGGCAGTAGCGGAGGACCGTTATTTGATAGTAATCATAGGGTTGTTGGTATGTGTGCTTTTAAATTAAGAGATACGAATATGGAGTATGTCGATGGAATTTCATTTTTTATTCCGTTAAATCGGATAATAAATCAGCAATGAAATTAACTTTCCTTAAAATGTTAAAGAGAAAAAAATTTAATACTATGATAATTTTGGCGAAAAAGCGGGAAAACGCGGAATGGCTAAGCGGCAAATAGCATTTTTTTTGTCTGTTTTTCAAAAAATTCAAAGGTTTTGACTATATATTATAATGGAGGGAAGAACGTATGATATGTAAATGCTGCGGAAGAAAATTTTTTATCCGGCGGGAGCTTTTGAAACTGTTTACCGAACAGAAGGCTTATCTATGTGACAGCTGTTATCGCCGTTATCCGCTTGCCCTAAGGCTCCAGCAAATCCCTTTGACGCAGTATCATTGCTGTATCTTGACAATGTTTTCTGAATATCCCCGCGTCAATGTAAATTTTTATGCTTTTGAGTATAGCCGCATTTGCCGGCAGTTTATGGGACGGAAGAACTATTTTTTCCTGTTTTTAAACAGCTTTTCCTTGTCTGACGAAGCGATAGAGGTACTGGATGCAATCAGCCTCCTGAATAGAAAAAATCTGTTTATTTTAACGCCTTGGCTAAAAAACTAGTCGAACTTTTTGGTGCGGTTTTTCTTGTAAATTACAGAGGTGAGGATGTATCATTAAGCTATCAACAAGGAGGAAATTTATATGTTAGTTGGAAAAGTAAAATGGTTTAATAATGAGAAGGGATACGGGTTCATTGTCAAGGAGAATTATGATGATATTTTCGTTCATTACAGTTCTATCCTAGACGACGGATTTAAGACTCTGAACGAGGGGCAGCTGGTAGAGTTTGATTTGGTCGTTGGGGAAAAGGGATTACAGGCTCAAAATGTCTATAAGATTTAAAAATCTATTGAAAACGCTTTATTGAAATGCTATAATTTAAGTAAGAAAAGGAGTGATATATATGAAGGTAGAAATTGTAGGAAAGAATGGATTTACTCCATCCGAAGCCAACAAGGAATATGCCGTTAAAAAATTGGGAAAGCTGGAAGATATATTATCCGATTACGATAATGTATCTGCTCGGGTAGTCTGCAAGATTTACAAGGCATACCATAAGGTAGAGGTCACAATTCCATCTAAAAATATCATACTTCGTGCCGAAGTAATGGACGCTGACATATATGCAGCACTGGACGGTGCAATCGATAAGCTGGTAAAGCAGGTTCGCCGTTATAACGATAAAACTAAGGATAAGCTAGGCAAGCAGGGGATTCGGGCTATGGATATCCCTGTATCCAAGGCAAAGGATGAACGAATCGTTCGGGATAAGCATGTGGATTTGGAGCCGATGACCTCAGAGGAGGCAATCGACCAGATGGAGATGCTGGGGCATGATTTCTTCATCTATTTGGATAAGGCAACCAGAAAGACGAACGTCATCTATCTTCGTTCTGACGGAGATTATGCAATCATTGAAACGGATACTAAATAATGGGGAAAGCGGATAGGGCTATCATTTAGCCCTATTTATTTTGCTTAAAAATATTGAAAAAACGCCGGTTTTATAGTATGATAAAAATTAGAGATTTTAGAAAGGAATACATCCTTTGGGATATTAGATAAGAATTATGGGATTGAAGAAATTATTTGATTCCGGCTATAAGGAAATGAAACGCTGTGATAAGCTGGCGACAAAGATAGAAGCCTTGGACGAGCAGATGCAGAAGCTGTCCGATGAAGAGCTTAAGGCAAAGACTCCTTATTTGAAGGGATTATTACAAAGCGGAAAAAAATTAGAGGATATTCTTGTAGAGGCTTATGCCGTGGCTAGAGAGGCAGCCTACCGGGTGACGGGAATGAAGGCATATCACGTTCAGCTTGTCGGTGCCTGTGCCATTCATGGCGGCAATATTGCAGAAATGAAAACCGGCGAAGGAAAAACACTGACGGCGGTATTTCCTGCCTATTTGAATGCCCTGACCGGCGAAGGCGTGCATATTGTCACGGTAAATGAGTATCTGGCAGGACGTGAGGCAAACGGAGAAATCGGAGCGATTTATCGCTTTTTGGGCTTGACCGTAGGACTAAATCTGCGGGAACTGGATAGACGGCAGAAGAAGGAAGCCTATTCCTGTGATATTATGTATTCTACCAATTCCGAGCTGGGCTTTGACTATTTAAGAGATAATATGGTTCCCTCCTATGACGAGGTCACTCAGGTTAAGGGCTTAAATTATGCAATCATTGATGAGGTTGACTCCATTTTAATTGATGAGGCAAGAACGCCGCTGATTATTTCCGGTCCGACCAAGGACGATAACGGATTGTATGAAAAGGCAGACAGCTTTGTCAAGGCCTTGAAGGAAGAGGATTACAATATTGATATTGAATCCCGGACGATTTCTCTTAGTCCGTCCGGTGTGGAAAAGGCGGAAAAATTTTTTAAGGTATCCAATTTATACGATGTGGAGCATGTCCTTTTAGTTCATAGAATCAACAATGCCCTGCGGGCAGTGTATATCTTTTCTGACGGCAAGGAATATGTCGTTCAGGACGGAGCGGTTTTGATTGTCGATGCGTCTACCGGTCGTATTTTAAAGGGACGTCAGTTTTCCGAGGGATTGCATCAGGCGATTGAGGCAAAGGAAGGCGTGACGATTAAAAAGGAAACCATCACGGTTGCGACAATCACCTATCAGAATTTTTTCAGAATGTATAAAAAGCTTTCCGGTATGACCGGTACGGCAAAGACCGAGGAAGAGGAATTTAGAAATATCTATAATATGTATGTCGTTGAGGTGCCGACAAACCGCCCTGTAATCCGAAACGATATGCCGGATTTGCTGTTTTTGACGCCGGAATTTAAGTTCCGGGCGATGATAGAGGAAATTAAGGAGCGTCATGCGACCGGACAACCGATTCTAATCGGTACGGCAAACGTAGAAACCTCTGAACTGGTTCATCGAATGTTGGTAAAGGAACATTTGCCGCATGAGGTTTTAAATGCTAAAAACCATGAAAGAGAAGCGGAAATTATTGCCAAGGCTGGAGAAATCGGAGCGATTACCCTTTCTACTAATATGGCAGGACGCGGTACCGATATTAAACTTGCCGAGGGAGTAAAGGAGCTTGGCGGACTTGCCGTTATCGGTACGGAACGCTTTGAATCCCGCCGCATCGACAATCAGCTTCGCGGACGTGCCGGTAGACAGGGCGACCCGGGCTATTCCCGTTTCTTTATTTCCTGTGAGGACGATTTGATTCAGCGATTCGGCGGCGACAGTTTTAAAAACCGGCTGGCTATGTGTATCCGCTGGATGTCTGAGGGCGATGAATCTCAGCCGCTGGAAAATAAGATGCTGACAAAGCTGGTCACCATGGCTCAGACTAAGATTGAAGGAATCAACTTTGATTCCCGGAAAAATATTTTGAAATATGACGACGTTATCCGCCGGCAGCGGGAAATCTTCTACGCCCAGCGGCAGGAGGTTATCAAGGCTAAGGACTTGGATAAACTTTTGAAGGGACTGATGAAATCGGCGATTACGGACGTAGTCGATTCCTTTATGAACTCTGCCAAGTTTGATGACGATAAGCTGGCACAGACCTTTAACGAGAAGCTGTTCCGTCCGAATATGGTTGATGTCAACGTCATTCGGAATTATGACGACGACCAAGATATTATCGAATACCTATACAAGATTGCGTGTGATGATTTGGATAAGCGGATTGCGTTTATCCGTGAGCTTTTAACCAAGGTAGTACCGGAAGAGGTCAAGGCGGAGAATCCGAATATCATCGAGGAAAATGTCATGTTCCAGATTAAGAGAATCATTCTGCCGATTTTAGACCGGAACTGGCGGGAGCATATCGACGATATGGCGGGTTTCCGGCAGGGAATTCATTTACAGTCCTATGCCCAAACCAATCCGCTGGAGCTTTATCAGAGAGAGGGATATATCCGCTTTGAAAAGCTGACCAAGAAGATTAATCAGGAAATTTTGATAACAGCCATGCATACGACGCTTGGCGTACAGCGGCGTGTAGCTGAGCCGCCGAAGGATGAGGATACCTTAAAGGGACTGCAGACCAATCAGGACCAAAGCACAGTCCGCAAAAATACGCCGATAGTAAAGGATAAGAAATATGCAAACGTCGGACCGAATGACCCATGTCCATGCGGCAGCGGTATGAAATATAAGTTTTGTCATGGGTTAAAGCGGTAGAGCATAAAATTTTAGGGAAGGGATAGCCTTCCCTTTGTCTGTTTTTTTATCTGTCGATTTTTCTTGAAAAATAAGAGAAAAAGGGATATGATTAAAGTAAGAATATAGGAGGACAGTTCAATGAATGTATTGCTAGTATTGAGTAATATTCCGGTTATCATCACTTTGGTTGTTGTTTTGGCGGTAATATTGCTGGTTTTGTTATTTGTTTTAAGCTACGTTAAGGCGGCACCGGACACGGCAATTATTGTTTCCGGTATGGGAAAGCGTAAAATTTTAATCGGTAAGGCGGGCTTTAGAATTCCTTTCTTACAGAGAATAGATAAGCTATCCCTGCGGGTGTTTCAGGTAGATATTAAGACGGACGAGGCAATTCCGACCTCAAACTTTATTAATATTCGGGTTGACGGCGTTGCCAATTTGAAAATTTCTTCTAATCCGGAGCTTTTAGACCGGGCGGCAGAGGCAATTTTAAATATGTCTGAGGAAAATCTAATTCGTCAGGTTCAGCAGGTATTGCAGGGAAATATGCGGGAAATCGTCGGTACAGTCGATATTAAAAAGCTGGTTCAAGACCGGCAGGGAGTTGCTAATTCTGTTAAGGAGAATGTCGTTCCCGATATGGCTAAAATGGGAATTGAGGTTGTAAACTTCAATATTCAGTCCTTTTCCGATGACAATCATGTGATAGAAAATCTGGGTATCGACAATATATCACAGATTTCCAAGGATGCCGCAATCGCCAAGGCGAATGCCGACCGGGATGTGACAATCGCTAAATCCAATGCCGAGGAAGCGGCTAACCGCAGCCGGGTTGAGGCAAACCAAAAGATTATCGAGCAGAATACCTCTCTTTCTTTAAAGGAATCCGAGTTGAAACAGCAGACGGATACCGCTAAGGCTCAGGCGGATGCGGCTTATAAAATTGAAGAGCAGAAGCGTCAGCAGGAAATCAATATCGCTCAGATTAATGCCGATATTGCGAAAAGAGAAAGAATGGTCGAACTGGAAAACCGCGAGGTTGAAATTAAGGAAAAGAAGCTGGCGGCTGAAATTAATAAGGTAGCAGATTCCAAGAAGTATGCGGCTCAGCAGGAGGCAGAGGCGGATTTGTTTACCCGTCAAAAGGCTGCCGAGGCAAAGAAATACGAGCTGGAGCAGGAAGCCGAAATGCAGAAAATTAAAGCGGAGGCAGATAAGGTCGCCAAGCAGAAGCAGGCAGATGCTCTAAAGATACAGGCGGAAGCAGAGGCGGCAGCCCAGATTGCCAAGGCAAATGCTTTGAAGGAGGCGGCTTTGGCAGAGGCTCAGGGAATTGAGGCTAAGGGTAAGGCTGAGGCAGACGCAATTAAGGCGAAGGCGGACGCTATGAAGCAGTACGGCGAAGCGGCTACCCTGCAGTTGATTTTAGATTCCGGAGTATTGCCGGATATTGTGAATGCATACAGCAAGCCGATGGCAGAGGCTATGGCTAAGATTGATTCCATCACGATGTACGGTGAAGGCAATACCGCTAAACTGACGGAGGAAATCTCTAAAAACGGCACGCAGATTTTTGACGGCTTGGAAAAGGCTACGGGACTGGATATTAAATCTCTTCTTGCCGGCTATCTTGGCGGGAAACTGTTAAGCAAGAACTCCGGAAGCGACAAGGAAAGCGAATAAAAAATGAGTAAAGGGACAAGGAAAAGGATTGTCCCTTTTTTTCGTAGGAACATATTCGCTTATGAATAAAAATGGGGATTTTGTTTTGCCGGCACTTTAGATTTATTTCAAAAATATTCCTTTAAAACTATGTGCTTACATTGACAAAAAAAGCAATTCAATTTATAATAGATATTGATGGATTTCATTTATGAAATAAAACATGGAAAGAGGTAGAAAAAATGAAAAAATTTGATGTTTTAAATCAAATCTCTTCTACGGGAGTTGTTGCCGTAGTTAGAGCAGAAAGCACAGAGCAGGGCTTGAAAATTTCCGAGGCCTGCATTAAGGGCGGCGTAAACTCCATTGAGGTGACCTATACGGTTCCGGGGGCCGGCGAAATCATTGCAAATTTGGCAAAGGCTTATGCTGCCGACAAGAATGTTATGATTGGTGCAGGTACGGTTTTGGATAGTGAAACTGCCAGAGCAGCTATTCTGAATGGTGCTAAATTTATTGTTTCCCCTTGCTTCGACGAGGAGGTTGCCAAGCTTTGCAACCGGTATCAGGTACCTTATGTACCGGGAACTCAAACTGTTCGCGAGGTAAAAATGGCTTTGGATTATGGCTGTGATGTTATTAAATTATTCCCGGGCGATATTTTAGGACCGAGATTTGTCAAGGATGTTAAGGGACCGCTTCCTTATGCGAATTTAATGCCGTCCGGCGGTGTTGATGTCGATAATATCGCTGACTGGATTAAGGCTGGCGTAGTTGCCGTTTCTGCTGGCTCCTCTATGACTGCCGGAGCTAAGAAGGGCGATTATGAGGCTGTCACTGCTATGGCTGCCCGCTTCATTGAGGAAGTTAAGAATGCCAGAGCAGCATTAAAGAAATAAGAAGAAAGATTTCATTCTTGTTTATGGAGAAAATTATAACATTCGGAGAGATAATGCTTCGGTTATCTACTCCGGATTATTCAACGATAAACCAGACGCATTCCTTTTTGGTAAATTACGGCGGCGGCGAGGCAAATGTCGCGGTAGCTCTTGCCCATATGGGGCACAAGACCTATTTTATGTCTAAACTGCCTCCGAATCAGCTGGGTGACGGAGCAATAACGCATTTATTATCCCACGGCGTGGATACTCGCTATGTTGTCCGAGGCTCCTCAACCATCGGTATTTACTTTTTGGAAACCGGCTTCGGCGGACGTCCTTCTAAGGTAATATACAACCGGAAGCATTCGGCGATAACCCGGATTCAGGAGGACGAATTCGATTGGGACGAGATATTTACCGATGCGACATGGTTTCATTTATCCGGTATTACGCTTGCCTTGGGAGAACGGGTTCGGACGGTGGCAATGCGGGCGGTAAAGGAAGCGAAGAAGCATAATGTTCCCGTCAGCTTTGATTTCAATTACCGTTCTAAGCTTTGGACGGTGGAGGAAGCCCGTCCGGTGTACAAGGAGTTTATGGATTATGTAAATATTGTTTTTGCAAGCTTCTACGATGCGAATACGATACTGGAAATTCCTCTGGATGATGATTTTGAGGGAACGACGCTGTCAGAGAAGAGAAGAAATGTTTTCCCTAAGATGATTAAGAAATATAATCTGCATTATATATTCGGTACGGACCGCGTCGTATATTCTGCTACGGAAAACTCTTTGGCAGGCTATTATTTCAAACTGCAGGACGACGAACTGAGCTGGGAGCTGACTGAACCGATTCGGTTTAATATCTACGACAGAATCGGCGGCGGCGATGCCTTTGCCTCCGGCGTAATTCATGGTCTTTTGAAGGATTACAAGAATCCGGCGTATGCGGTACGCTACGGCTTAAATACGTCCGTTTTAAAGCATACCATTTACGGAGATGCCTCCGTTTTATCCTGCGAAGAAATTGAAAGCTTTATGGCTGCAAACGGCAGTGCTGAGGTTGTAAGATAAGGGGACTTTAAGATGATAATAGGAAAATTAACGGATTTATACCGCTATAAGGGAATTGCTAAAAATATAGATACGGCAATCCATTATATTGAAACACATGATTTACTGGCTCTTCCTAAGGGAAAGACGATTGTCGACGGCGATAACGTATTTATCAACCGGGATACCTATGTAGCTAAGCCTTTGGAGGAATGCTTCTATGAAAATCATGAAAATTATATGGATTTACAAATTGTTTTAAAGGGACAGGAGCTGTTTGCATATACGCATATCACCAATCCTACCCTGAAAGTTACGGTGCCTTATAATCCCGATAAGGATGTGACAAAGTATTCCTGTGAGGGCGGAGTATTCTTTACGCTTGAGGAAGGCTTTGCCTTAGTATATACGGAGGATATCCATTTAGCTAAATGTAAGGCTAACGACGATATCGTAGAAAAAGCTGTCATTAAAATTAAGATAGAAAAATAATAAAAAAGGAGAATAATTAAAATGGCAAAAGTTGTGACAATGGGCGAAATTATGTTGAGATTATCAACTCCGGGAAATACCCGTTTCGTTCAATCTGATTCATTCGATGTAGTTTATGGCGGAGGAGAGGCTAACGTTGCAGTAAGCTGTGCAAACTATGGTCATGAAGCTTATTTCGTGACAAAGCTGCCAACACACGAAATCGGTCAGTCTGCGGTAAACGCATTGAGAAAGTATGGCGTACATACGGATTATATCGCAAGAGGCGGAGACCGTGTAGGTATTTATTACCTTGAAACCGGTGCATCTATGCGTCCGTCTAAGGTTATCTATGACCGTGCTCATTCTGCAATCGCAGAGGCAAATCCTGAGGATTTTGATTTTGACGCAATTATGGAGGGTGCTGATTGGTTCCACTGGTCTGGAATTACTCCGGCTATTTCTGATAAGTCTGCTGAATTGACTCGTTTAGCGTGTGAAGCTGCAAAGCGTCATGGCGTTACGGTTTCCGTTGACTTAAACTTCCGTAAAAAATTATGGACTTCTGAAAAGGCAATTTCTATTATGAAGCCTTTAATGAAATATGTTGACGTATGTATCGGTAATGAAGAGGATGCTGAGCTATGCTTAGGCTTTAAGCCAGAGGCTAATGTTGAGGCTGGTGAAACCGGTGCTGCCGGATATTATAATATCTTCAAGCAGATGGCAAAGGAATTTGGCTTCAAGTATGTTATTTCCACTCTTCGTGAATCTTTCTCTGCTACCCATAACGGCTGGAAGGCTTTAATTTATAACGGCAAGGAATTCTATGAGTCTAAGCGTTATGACATTAATCCGATTATCGACCGTGTAGGCGGCGGCGATTCCTTCTCCGGCGGTATTATCCACGGCTTATTGACAAAGCCTACTCAGGGCGAGGCACTGGAGTTTGCGGTAGCGGCTTCTGCATTAAAGCATACGATTAACGGCGACTTCAACTTAGTATCTGCCGCTGAGGTAGAATCCTTAGCCGGCGGCAATGCCAACGGACGCGTTCAGCGTTAATCTTTGACTTGGATTTCGTTAGTGCCACTTTTTTAAGTGGCACTAATTAGAATTTTACCCCTTAGGGAGGAAACTATGAAAATAGGTGTAAGAGTACACGATTTTGGAAAGTCTACTGCGGAGGAGCTGGCAAAAAAGGCAAAGGCTGTCGGCTTTGACGGCGTTCAGCTGGTCTTGAATAAGGCGATTGAGGGCGAAACGGGACTGGCAGGGACCTTATCCAAGGAAAAGGCAAATCATTTCTATGAGGTCTTTCATCGGGAGGGACTAGATATCGCCATGCTGGGGGCTTATTTTAATCCCGTTCATTCCAATAAGGAGCTTGTTGAAAAAAATATTGCCAAATTTAAGGAGCATTTGCTTTATGAGACAGATTTCCACGCCGGCTATGTCGGCAGTGAAACCGGCTCCTTTAATGATGATAAATGGACGTATCACCCGATGAATCGGACGGAAGAAGCCTTTCAGGAGGTTAAACGTGTCTTTGGAAATCTTGCGGCGTATGCCGAGAGCTGTCATGCCCGCATCGCACTGGAGGGTGCCTATGGGCATTGTATGTATGAGCCTAAGGCGTTGAAGCGTTTGGTCGATGAAATCGGCAGTGACAGTATCTACTATACGGTTGATATTTATAATTATTTATCTATGGATAATTATTTGGAGCATACCCGGATTTTAGATGAATGTCTTGCTCTTTTTGAGGGAAGAATAGTAATATTCCATTTAAAGGATTTCGTAGTAGAAAATGGCAGTCTTAAGCAGTGCTGTATCGGCAGGGGCTTAATGAACTACGATGATATCCTGCCAAAAATTAAAGAAAAATGTCCGAATGCTTATTTAATATTTGAAGGCTCTAAGCCGGAGGATATGGAGTATTCCTATCATTTTATAAAAACGAAATTAAACTAGGAGATGTAATTATGAAATTACAGGTTAGATATGCGAACCATCCGGACGATTCCAAGCACTATACAACGGAAGAACTGCGGAAGCATTATTTAATGGAAAAGGTCTTTGAGGCAGATGAGATTTTATTGGTATATTCTCATCAGGACCGCATAATTTCCGGCGGTGTTATGCCGGTGACTAAGCCGCTGCCGCTGGAGGCAACCGATGAGCTTCGGGCAAAATACTTTTTGGAACGCCGTGAACTGGGAATTATCAACATCGGCGGTGCCGGTAGAGTGACTCTTGACGGTAAGGTTTATAACGTTAAATCTAAGGACGGTATGTATGTAGGCATGGGGACGAAGGAGGTTGTGTTTGAGTCAGTAGATTCACACAATCCGGCGAAATTCTATATTTCTTCTTGCCCGGCTCACACGACCTATCCGACATATTATATTGATTTTGAGAAGGCAAACCATCGTCCATGCGGCGAGGCTAAGACCTTAAATAAGCGTGTCATTAATCAGTATATCCACCCGGATGTATGTAAATCCTGTCAGCTGGCTATGGGGATGACGGAGCTTGCCGAGGGCAGCGGCTGGAATACGATGCCGTCCCATACGCATGAAAGAAGAATGGAAGTTTATTTCTATTTTAATATTCCACAGGATAACGTGGTATTCCACATGATGGGTCAGCCTCAGGAAACTCGTCATATTGTTATGAATAACGAACAGCTGGTTATTTCTCCAAGCTGGAGTATCCATTCCGGTATCGGAACATCAAATTATAGCTTTATTTGGGCGATGTGCGGTGAAAACCAAGAATTTGATGATATGGATAATATCAAGACAACGGACTTAAGGTAATAATAAAATTATTATATGGCTAGAAACTAGCCAGATGTGAATCAAAGCTTTATAGCAGTTATCATAAAAAGGAGGAAAAAGAAAAATGAAAATGTCTGATTTCAGATTAGACGGTAAGGTTGCATTAGTGACTGGTGCATCTTACGGAATCGGTTTTGCGATAGCTTCCGGATTGGCTGAAGCAGGAGCAACCATCGTATTTAATGATATCAATCAGGATTTGGTAAACAAGGGACTTGCCGCATACGACGCAGCCGGCATTAAGGCTCATGGCTATGTTTGTGACGTGACGAACGAGGACGCTGTAAACGCCATGGTGGCACAAATTGAAAAGGAAGTCGGCGTAATCGACATCCTAGTAAATAATGCCGGAATTATCAAGCGTATTCCAATGTGCGAGATGACCGCCGCTCAGTTCCGTCAGGTAATTGATATTGACTTAAACGGACCGTTTATCGTTTCTAAGGCGGTAATTCCTTCCATGATTAAAAAGGGTCACGGAAAGATTATCAACATCTGTTCAATGATGTCCGAGCTTGGACGTGAAACTGTATCCGCTTATGCGGCAGCTAAGGGCGGCTTAAAAATGCTTACCCGCAATATTTGTTCTGAATATGGTGAATTTAATATTCAGTGCAATGGTATCGGACCGGGCTATATTGCAACTCCGCAGACTGCTCCTCTTCGGGAAAGACAGCCTGACGGTTCCCGTCATCCGTTCGATTCCTTTATTATTGCCAAGACACCGGCAGGACGCTGGCTGGAGGCAGAAGAACTGGCTGGACCAGCCGTATTCTTAGCTTCTGATGCGTCTAATGCGGTAAACGGACATATTTTATATGTTGACGGTGGTATTTTAGCTTATATCGGTAAGCAGCCGAAGTAATTGAAGAAATAAGAAAAAAGGAAAGCATAATCACAGTCTTTTGGCTGGTATTATGCTTTTTATTTTCGTAATCGTATTTTAAAAGTATAAATTTGAGGCGGTCTGCTTCGGCTGTTTTAACCTGCAAGATTGACAAGGCAGTATTCAAGGAATATAATACAATTTAAAAAGGGGATACAGCACTTTAAAATAGCACAGGTATTAAATAGACGTTGATTTGTCTGGTTAAGGTAGTATTTTTCGGAGGGAAGGGGAATATGGTAAAGGATTATGCGATTATTTTCTTAAAGTTTATAAAAAAAAGTTATCCGTTTTTATTGCTTTTTGTGGCTTACGTCGGATTGACCTACGCATTTCATCTTCAAAATTGCCTGTGTAAGCTTTTTATCGGCTATCCATGTCCCGGCTGTGGAATGACTAGAGCGTTTTTTTCTCTTATCCGGTTCAATATCCCGGGAGCCTTTCGGTATAATCCGCTGATTTTTATTCTTCCTTTGATTGCTTGGATTATTATTTTTCACGAGCGTCCGTTTATAGCTAGGCTGTATAACAGCAAAATTTTTTGGCTGGCAGTTATCGGTATTGTGCTTCTGACCTATATTCTCCGCTTTATCTATGTATATCCCGAGGTACCGATGGATTATTACAAGGATAATCTTCTTGGCAAGCTGTTAGCACTATTTGCATAATTGGGCTTTATAAAAGGATGATTTTAATAAAATTTGAAAAATACTATAATAATCGGGAAATTAATCTATTTTATTTCTTATTTTCTAATCTGCAAGATTGACATAGTCCTATTCCCGGGGTATAATAAAATCCATAAAGGGGGAGAAAAATGATGAAATTTTGCAGATATTGTGGTGCAGAGTGTAAAGACGATGCAACGTTCTGCCCGGAGTGCGGCAAGAAGGTAGAAGGAGAGGGAGTATCTTCTACGGCTTACAGCGAGCCTGTTAAGAACAAAAGCGACAAATCTAAGATTGCGGCAGGATTATTACAAATCTTTTTAGGAGGTTTCGGAATCGGAAGATTCTATACCGGTCATACCAATATTGGAATCGCCCAACTGATTGTCAGTGTTGTGACCTGCGGTTTCGGCTCTATTTGGGGCTTTATCGACGGTATTGTAATTCTTTGTACCAAGGATTTTAAAGATGCAGACGGAAAGATTATGGAGTAAGGCTGAAATAGCCTTTTCTTTTTATTTAAAGCGGAAAAAAGAAGAATGAAGAGGGGGTATGGCTAAACTTGCTATCTCTTGCGTTTTATTAAATTTACTTTTTGGCGGCTTTATGTTATGATAAGAAGCAAAGGGGGGGATAGATATGGTATATTTTGGCTTAGGAATCAGTTGTTTTATTTATTTGACCGTAGTCGTTTTATTTTTGATTTATGTAGGAAATGCCATTTTTGGCAATTATTCCTTTGCGGATAATATACTGCCTCTTTTATTTCTTCATTCTCTGTTTTCGGTTTTGATTTTGTTGTGGTCGCTTATCCTTATGCATGGCGGATATCCGCAGGATATAGATATCTCTATGGATAATACCGCTTGGTTTATATTGTTTCTCCTTATCCTTTTATTTGTCGAATGGCTGGACTGGAAGGTCCGAAGAGGAAGCATAAGGGCTGGAGGTTCCCTGAAAAAGCTGTCTAGGTATCTTTTACCGGCGGTAATGGTGCTTGTCTTTTTTCTGGCAACCATGTTTTTCTATATTTCCTGTCATTCCTTTTATCAGCTGACGACATGGTAGGATAAGTGTATGTAAACGTTATCACTCGCAGATAACTTTATAAATTATCTGTTTTATTGTACAATATTAGACAAATTCAGAAGGAAGAGGTAGGAAAGTATGAATGCGGTTTTATCTGTGGTAGGAAAGGATACGGTCGGTATTCTGGCAAGTGTTGCGGGGAAATGCTCCGACTATAAGGCAAACGTTATCGACGTTTCCCAAACGGTTATTAATAATTATTTTGCGATGTTTATGATTATTAATATTGATGCTCTAACCATTGAATTTAATACCTTTGTCGATGAGCTTACGGCATTGGGAAAGGAAAAAGCATTGGATATTCATGTTATGCATGAGGATATTTTTAATCTAATGCATCAGATTTAACGGTGGGGCTTATGTATAATAAACGAGAAATTATGGAAACTATCCAGATGATACAGGAACAAAATCTGGATGTGCGGACAATTACAATGGGAATATCCCTGATAGACTGTATGGATACGGATATCCATAAATCCTGTGAGAAGGTATATCAAAAGATTTATGCGTATGCTAAGGATTTGGTAAAAACCGGAGAAGCTATTTCCAAAAAATACGGGATACCGATTATTAATAAGCGGGTAGCGGTCACTCCGATTGCCATGCTGGTGGGAGTCAGCGGCGGCGACCCGATTCTTTATGCCAAAACCTTGGATAAGGTTGCAAACGATATTGGGATTGATTTTATCGGCGGCTATTCTGCCTTGGTACAAAAGGGCTTTGCCCCGGGAGATAAGGAGCTGATTGATTCCATTCCGGAGGCTTTGGCTCAGACCTCTAAGCTATGCTCTTCCGTAAACATCGGCTCAACCCGGGCGGGAATTAATTTAGATGCCGTCAAGCTGATGGGGCAAAAGGTCCGGCAGGCGGCAGAAATTACCAAAGACCGGGAATGTATCGGTGCTTCTAAGCTGGTTGTTTTCTGCAATGCGGTTGAGGATAATCCATTTATGGCTGGTGCCTTCCATGGTGTCGGTGAGGCTGACGCTGTCATCAATGTCGGCGTTTCCGGTCCCGGTGTTGTCCGGGCGGCGATAGCGGCGGCACCAAAGGATGCGTCCATTGCCGAGATAGCGGATATTATCAAGAAAACGGCGTTTAAGGTGACCCGGATGGGACAGCTGGTAGGAGTAGAGGCATCTAAGATGCTGGGGAAGCCCTTTGGAATTGTCGATTTATCCTTGGCTCCGACGCCTGCCGTGGGCGATTCCGTCGCTCATATCTTAGAGGAAATCGGGCTTGAGCAGTGCGGCTGCTGCGGAACAACGGCGTGTCTTGCCATGCTGAATGACGCTGTCAAAAAGGGCGGAGTTATGGCGTCTAGCCGGGTCGGCGGTCTGTCCGGAGCGTTTATTCCGGTCAGTGAGGATGCCGGTATGATAGCTGCTGCAGAATCCAAGGCTTTGTGTATAGAGAAGCTGGAGGCAATGACGGCGGTATGCTCCGTTGGATTGGATATGATTGTTTTGCCGGGAGATACGAGTGCCGAGGTTATTTCGGCTTTGATTGCCGATGAGGCGGCTATCGGTATGATAAATAATAAAACGACGGCAGTCCGGGTAATTCCGGCGATTGGCAAAGAGGATACGGAATCCTTAAATTTCGGAGGATTATTGGGATACGGACCGATTATGCCGATTTCTAAGCTGAAGCCGGATACGTTTATTAACCGGGGCGGACAGATTCCGGCACCGATTAACAGTCTTAAGAATTAAATTATTCTGCACTAAAGCATATTTTTTAGTGCAGTTTTTATTTTAATAGTGGAAAACCGCTTTCAAATTTAGTATAATAGGAAGAAAGGAGCGATAATAGTTATGAATTATTTAGAAAAAGTAGAATTATGGAAAAATAATCCGAATTTAGAGCCTTCTCTCAGAAAGGAACTGGAGGCTATGAATGATAAGGAGCTGGAGGACGCATTTGCGGTAGATTTGGAATTCGGTACCGGTGGACTTCGCGGTGTATTGGGTGCCGGAACGAACAGAATGAATATTTATATTGTTGCCAAGGCTACCCTAGGCTTTGGAAGGTATCTTTTGAAGCAAAGCGATGTTGCCGGAGCCAGAGGCGTAGCGATTTCTCATGATAACCGGCATCAGTCCAAGGAATTTGCCAGAATGTCCGCCGAGGTTTTAACCTCCTTAGGCTTTAGAGTATTTTTATTCGAGGATTTAAGACCAACTCCGGAGCTATCCTTTGCCGTTCGGCATTTTCATTGTATCGGCGGTATTATGATTACGGCAAGCCACAATCCGAAGGAGTATAACGGCTATAAGATTTACGATGAAACGGGTTGTCAGCTGGTGCCGAAGGAGGCAGATAAGGTTATTGCCGAAATCAATGAGATTCAGGATTACTTCAATATTGAAACCTCCAAGAATCATGAGTTGATTCAATATATCGGCAAGGACGTTGATGAGGTATATATCCGTGAGGTTAAAAAGATTATTTTAAGACCGGACTTAAAGAAGGATTTTAAGTTGGTTTATACGCCGCTTCACGGCACGGGACAGGTATTTGCCCCGCAGGTACTGCAAAGTGTCGGCTATGATGTTGTGCCACTGCCATGCCAGATGACGAACGACCCGGACTTTTCCGGCGTTAAGACCTCTAATCCGGAGAACAAGGAGGCTTACGATGAGGCGATTGCCTTGGCAAAGGCTTTGGGAGCTAAAATCGTATTGGCAACCGACCCGGATGCTGACCGCTTGGGAATTGCCGTCGAGCATAATGGAGAATATGTTCTGTTTACGGGAAATCAAACCGCAGCCTTGGTTTTGGATTATATTTTAAAGACGAGAAAGGAATTTGGCACTCTTCCTGAGGACGGGTATGTATTTACAACGAACGTATCCTCAACTCTACCGATTGCGATAGCTCAGAAGTACGGAATGAAGGTAGAAATTACCTTAACCGGGTTTAAGTTTATCGGGGAAAAGGCAAGAGAGATGGAGGCTGGCAAGGGTACCTATGTCTTTGGCTTTGAGGAATCCTACGGCTGTTTAATTTCTGACTGCGTAAGAGATAAGGATTCTATTCAGGCTATTTTAATGCTTTGTGAAACGGCGGCTTATTACCGGGAAAAGGGCATGGATTTGGTTGACGCATTAAATGCGATTTATGAGGAATACGGCTATTATAAGGAAGGCATTACCAATATTGGTCTAAAGGGCTTGGAGGGTGCTGCCAAGATTAAGAGAATTATGGAGTTCTTTAGAACGACGGATATCGCCTTAAAGGGCTTTAAGATTTTAGCGAAGGACGATGTTAAGCTGGGAATAAAAACCGATTATCTTACGGGAGATTCCTCTAAAATCAATTTACCGTCCAGCAATGTAATCAAATATTATTTAAACGTTAATATGTGGTTTGTTCTGCGTCCGTCCGGAACGGAGCCGAAGCTGAAGGTTTACTATGGCGTTAAGGGAGAAAGCTCTGCGGATGCAGATAAGAAGCTATCTGAATTAAGCAAGGAAGTATTGGCTATCGTCGATTTGATTAAGTAATATCGGCTGACTGTCGGGTTTATCCCCGGCAGTTTTTTTCTTTTCTCTGCATTTGTGGAATCAATGCTTATGAGGGGTATGACGATAAATTATTTTTTGTTAAAATTGTTTTGAATAAATGCTTTAATTTGCTTAATCTTTCATTTCCTTCCGGCTCATTCTATGATAAAATGATATTGATAAAAAGGAAGGGTATTCATGCAAAAAAGATTTCAGTGGATTCATCTGCTTATTCAGTTTATTCTATGCGTTATTTTCATCTTAGGCTTGACCTCCTGCAAGCAAAATCCGGGCGAAGAGCCGCCGGCAGAGGATACTCCGGGAGAAAATCCCTCACCGGACGATACGGATGACGGCTATCCTAAGGACATTTATACCGCCGCATATCCGACGGTATCCAAGGTCGGCATTTCCATGGAGGTTTTGGGTACGGTAAAACGGCAGCTTCCGGAGGTTTCCGATGAGGGACTTGAGCGTTATCCGGTATATGGGCAAACCTTGGCTTCTGCCACTGCGGAGGAGAAGCAGGCTATTTTAAGCGAGGATTCTTATTTAAGAGCGTCCTCCTCGACCTACGACAGTATGGACGGCGAAGGGAATCTGTATCTAAACGGAGAAGCAACCGGAAGAAGACTTTACAAGCATACCGCTGCCGAGGGAATGTACTGCGGTGATGTCAGTGATGACGAGGAAGCCGTTATCAAGAGGATAACAATTCAGTCCCGACCTGCCGGCAATCATCTGACGGGGCTTTACGCTCCGGCGGGAGAGGTCGTAAAAGTAGAAATGAGCGAAGAGGATTTTGAAGCGACCGGCGGATTAATCGTCTATATCGGGCAGGTTTTAGCTAACGGTCAGCCGAATAATATTTGGGCGGCAAGGGACTTTAACCGGATGCCGGTCATTGTCAATACGATGACGACCAAGGACGCGACTGCGTATGTAGGCTCTTATCTGGGAGGTCCGATTTATGTTCGTCCGGTCAATGCCGGTACTGATTTTTCTGTTGTGATTTCCGGAGCCGTGCCGTATTCTCATTTTATCTTAGGCTATACGACGGAAGAAGAATTTGAATTAAACCGCAAGTCCTCTGCCCCGTATTTTGATATGGAGGTTTGGGACGCGTGCGTGCGTCATTCCGGACCGAAGGCTTATGCCTATATGTTTGATTATGAGGATATATATAAGGCGGCGGTGCTGTGGGAGAAAATATCGACGGTATCGACGAAGATACCGTCCGGCTCAAATAAGGCGATAGGTATTGATTTTTTATATGACCCGTTTGTTGCGGCAGGCTCTATGGTTGCCTTTGTCGGCCGAAATACGGTAAACTGCCCGCTTTCCAGTATGACGGCGGCATTGAATTATGACAGTTTCGTCACCTCTGGAGCATGGGGAAATATCCACGAATACAATCACCATTTTCAAAAATACGGGCTGGAGGGTTCCGGAAGCTATCCGAGCGAGGTGACAAATAATGCGGTCAGTCTGGTATCGTATAGTTTATTTACCAAGATATCCTCAGGAAGAAGCATATCTGCCGCCAACGAGGGTTTGTCCGGCTGGAATCGTTATACGAATCCAAGCTGGGTGCTTCAACAGACAAATGCGGCTTCGTCCTCAGGAGCTTCCAATACGAATTTAGATACCTATGCCAATCTCCTGCATAGCTTTGGGCAGGACGCCTTTATCCGGGCAGCCCAGTACGGCAAGGGTGCAATCGGCGTAGATATTTGGTTTAAGGCACTTTGCGATGCTACCCATTATGATATGACCTACTATTTTACGGAGCTTTTGCATCTATCCGTATCCGAGGAGGTCCTTGCTGAGGTAGCTTCGCTGAATTATCCGATGTATGTTCCGATTGCAACGATTTATCAGACCGGTGCAGGGTATATATATAACGGCAGCAGGGTATACGTTCATACCGTTCAGCCCTACGAAATTGCCGCCGGAAAAAGCTATGAGCTGGATTTAGGACAATCTATCCGCCTGCCGGAGGGCTTTACCTATGAGATACAAAGCATTACCAGTCCTAAATACGGAACCTTGACCTCCAATGGAAATATGGTGTATACCTATACACCGGATACAAGACATTCCCGCTCCGGACAAATGATTTTGACCTTAAAGGTTATGCGGGAGGATTCCGCCTTTGCCGTTGAAAATGTTGAGCTTCTTTTAGAGCTGAAGCAAACGCAGGAGAATACGGATATATTGGAAAGAACAACTTATACCTATACGGCAGAGAATATGTATACAAGCGTCGAGGAAGCCGTAAGCCAGAATTATGCCGGCTATGCAGGCAAGACCGAGGGGGATAATCTTAATCCGACCCAAAACGGGAACGCTGAAATCTGGGGACCGGAGCCGAATCAAAATGCTATTATGGAAATTCGAGGCAAGATTTATATTGCCTATGACGGCAGGTACCGCATAGCCCTAAGAGGAAGAAGATTTGCGAATTTATATGTTTCGCTTGACGGTGAAAGCTATGAGCTTGCCGCCAGTCTGGAAAACATGACGGAGGACTATACGTTTGATTTGACGGATAATCGTCATTACCGGGATTATGAACTGAAAAAGGGACAGTATGTTTATTTTAAAGCCGTTCTTTTAGTCACTTACAGCCGCAGCTTTGTCGGGGTCGGCTTGGGAATGTTTCAGCCGGATAATACGGTTAATGTGAGCTATTTGAACGCCTATCGGAATTCCTATGAGCGGGAGGAGTTTACCACAGACTATTTTTATCCGAAGGAATATTCGGCAGAATATACGGAGAATTACGATGCTTCTCAAAAATTAGTAGAGGTAAAGAACTATACGCCATGGGACGAAACCTATGATATAGAGAATTTATTTGACGAAAATCCAAATAATTTTATTCATTCCCGTAATCTGATTTCGGAAGATTCCCCGTTTGAGCTTACGGCGGATTTAGGTAAAAGCATAACGACGAATCATTTGAAGCTGGTCGGCTACAATATGGCAAATAAGGCTCATGTTCCGACATCCTTTACCCTTTACGGCGGAACTACTCTTGAGGATATGAAGCAGCTTGGCGTCTTTACGGGGCTTGCGGTAAGCGGGCAAGCCGTAGAGGTATCCTTTGCGGAGGAAAGCCTGCGGTATTACAGACTGGTAGTCACCGATACCTCGACGCATCAATATGTTGCCCTAAATTCCATTAGCTTTTCCTATCATCTTTCCGGCGGTAATCTCTACGCCCCCGGCGACAGCCGATTGACCTATAAGGGAAATTGGAAACCTGTGGCGGCTCCAGCCGAATTCGGACAGATTTATACCGGCAGGGATGTAAAGCTTGAGTTTGAGTTTACCGGTACGCATTTTGCTGTCTACTCCTATGTCAGTCCGGAGTACAACTGCTTTGAAATCCTAATCGACGGCGAGTTTGTATACAATGTGGATTTAAGCCGAAACGACGGGGAAACGAAGCTGGTATATTTTAAGGGCTTGCCGTCCGGCGTTCATCATGTGACGATTCAAAGCCATACATATATCAATATTGCGGCTGTCGCCGTATGGCAGTAGACAAAGGCGTCCGTTTGTTTCTAAGCATAAAGACATAGAAATAAAAGTAGATTTTTCGGTGCTGAATTATTTTTTAAAATGGAAAGATTTTACTAGAAAATGGCTTAAATCTGTCT
>ENA-UAOM01000178-UAOM01000178.1-human-gut-metagenome-genome-assembly--contig:-NODE-178-length-22463-cov-12.169672_pt1 | contig 22463 bp, 10 predicted proteins | sample MGYA00243468_ERZ654555 | MGnify/ENA primary metagenome ERZ654555 (study PRJEB26926, sample SAMN06164434) | human gut metagenome | biome: ENVO:00009003; feature: ENVO:2100002; material: ENVO:00002003... | reverse complement strand
TTCCAGCGCACGTATAGAACTATATAGAGGTTTGACAATCTATATAGCATTACATATCAGGGTTTTAAAAACCGAATCCACACCCCGGATTATATAGACTATCCGAAAGATCAGAGACCGATCCGCGACACCTGCTGCTCGAAATTGTCCCGATCCAGCGCCGCATTGCGGAGTTTGGTGCGGTAGGTATAGACCGTCGCCGAGGCACAGTTGAGCAGCGAAGCGATGTGTCCGCTGTCGGTAATCCCGAGCCGGATGGCCGCCAGAATCCGCAGCTCGGTGGTCAGCGATGCGTCGGCGCGGGGCGCAAAATGCGACTCGGGCTGCAGGAGGGCATTGACCTGTTCGATGAATTGCGGGAAGATGTCGAGGAACGAGGAATCGAACGACTGGTAGAACTTCGCATATTCGCCGCTGACGGCCTGCGAGGTGTTCAGCCAGCGCACCAGTTCGTCGACGCCCTTGTTGCGGGCGACGCGGCAGACCTCGCGGCGGAAAGTGTCAATCTGCTTGATGTAATGGACGGAAAGGTCGATATAGTGGCAGACGTAACGGTCTTTGATCCGGTTGGAGTCGACCAGCGCGCCGTTGATCTCGCGGATATGGTCGTTCTTGGCCTGCATCTCGTCGTTCTTCGCCTGTAACTGGGCGCTCATGTCAATCAGCTGCCGGTGGTTGCCGCGCAGGCGGCGGTGCTGCCACAGCACGTACCAGAGGATACCGATGAGGACGACCAGGAAGACACCGGCCAACCAGATCGTCGTGGTCATCATGGCCTGCCTTTGGGCGATGTTCGAGGAGATGGCCTCGCTGATCTTGACGGCCGCGGAAGAGGAGACCGGTATGCGCACCATCGACCGGCAGTGCATGGCGTCATCGGACGCGCTGCCCATATAGGCTGCCGCACGGTCGTAATCCTTGCGGTCGAACAGCAGCAGCGCAAGGTCGTACAGCGAGGCATAGGAACGGGTGCCGGCACGCAGGTCGGCGACGGACGATTCGGCCAGGTAATAAAGCCGCAGGTCGTCGTCGCCCCACGCCCGCGCGATGCCTGCGAGGCCGTAATAGAGAAGCGCCAGCTCCTGGTAGTCGGGATTCCGGGCCGTATAGGGCTCGAGTAACTGTACGGCCTCAGCGAAGCGGCCGCTGTCGCGCAGAGCGGCAGCGGCGATCCGCGCCTGCGTCCACTCCGACTGCCCGGGCACGGATATGTGCCTGACTCGCACCACCGTATCGCGCCATGCCGACCGCACGGCTCCGTCCTCGGCTTCGGCCGCACGCCGGGCGGCGATCGAGGAGTAGCGCGAATGCCATGCGGCATACTCCGCAGAGGACATGCCGGCCGTATCTATCCTGCGGAAAAGTTCTTCGGCAAGCCCCAGCTGCCCGCGGCCCAGCCAGACGTCGATGTCGGCAAGCAGGGCGATGCGGCGGATATCCTCCGACCCGGCAGAGGCGGCCAGCCGGTAAAGGCGGTCGACGTAATAAGCCGCCGAATCCAGCTGGTAGGTCACGTAATTCTGCGACACGGCGAACAGGCGCCACGCCCGGTCGCCGGCGTTGCGGGCACGCGCCACCTCCCGGCGCAGGCTGTCGTTCTGCGCCTGCCGCCACTGCTGGTAACGATCCTTGCGGGAAAGTTCCGCATCCAGCCGTTCCAGCGCCGCTTCGGTCTGAAGCGAGTATTTTGGGTGCCGCGTACATCCTGCGAGGGAAATGCACGCCAGAAGCACCCACAGGAAGCCGGATCGGGCGGGAAGGGTTCGCAGCATCATGGTTTCGGGTTTTGTGTCAGACAAAAATAAGACAAAAGCCGTTCAATACAAACTTTCCGGGCATAATTCGTCCGCCCTGTCGTCGGAAACCGTCCCGGCAGGACAAACCGAATGCCGCGAAAATTACGGCCAAATGCCTCACGCCATGTTGAAAAACACCGCGCAAGCGGAAAAATATCGAGCAAAACCGTTAACTTCGCAGCAAACGCAAACGACAATGAATACCGAAGCAAACCGAAAGACAGAGTGGGTCGTCGGGATCGGCGAAGCACTCTGGGACATACTGCCCGAAGGGCGGAAGATCGGCGGCGCTCCCGCGAACTTCGCCTACCACATGTCGCAGTTCGGGCTGCGCAGCTGCGCGGTCAGCGCCGTCGGCGACGACGAGGCGGGACGCGAACTCCGCAACCAGCTCCGCGAAAAAGGGGTGGGACATATGCTGGAAACGGTGCCGTTCCCGACCGGGACGGTCGAAGTCACGCTCGACGGGGCGGGCATCCCCAGCTACGAGATCCGGCAGGGCGTAGCCTGGGACAACATACCGTTCACCCCGCAGATCGAGGAGCTCGCCCGGCACACCCGTGCAGCCTGCTTCGGGTCGCTGGCACAGCGCAGCCCCGTATCGCACCGCACGATCGGGCGTTTCCTGGAAACGATGCCCGACGGCGAGGGACAATACAAGGTCTTCGACATCAACCTGCGGCAGCACTTCTACACGCAGCAGGTGGTCGAAGAGTCGCTGCGGAAGTGCAACATCTTGAAGATAAACGACGAAGAACTGGCCGTGGTCGGCAGCATGTTCGGCTTGGAGGGGATGCAGCCCGGGGAGCAGTGCCGCACGCTGCTCGACAGGTACGGGTTGCGGATCGTGATCCTCACCTGCGGCGCCGCCGGGAGTTCGGTATTCGCCCCCGACACCCGGTCATATATCCCCACGCCGCGCGTCGAAGTAGCCGACACGGTCGGTGCAGGGGACTCGTTCACGGCATCGTTCCTGGCCGCCCTGCTCTCGGGGCTCGGCATCGGGGAAGCACACAGGCTGGCCGTGGATGTCGCGGCCCACGTCTGCTCGCAGCACGGCGCCATGCCCCGGCTGCCGGAACGGTTTACCGCTCGGCTGCGCAATGACGGCCCCGCCATACGATAGGGACGACCGGGACGCACGGAATGGGCATCCCGCCCCGGATCGCCGCTCCCCTATCCGGCATAGCTGTGCATGCCGCCCAACAGGAAATTGACCCCGAAATAGGTGACCAGCACCGAGAGGAACGCCGCGATGCAGAACCAATGGAAGAACAACGGCCGGCGGAACCACGGCAGGGATCCGGCATGCAGGGGCAGCGCATAAACCAGCAGCGTAACGAGCGCCCACACCTCCTTGGGATCCCAGCCCCAATAGCGTCCCCACGACACATTGGCCCAGACGGCGCCGACGAAGATACCGGCGGCGAGGCAGAAGACGGCCGGATAGAGCATCAGCCGGCTGACGGCCTGCAGCTGCGCGGCCGCCCCGCGGGCGCGGCGGTGCAGGACGACCCCTGCCACGCCGCCGAACATAACGAACGCCAGCAACGCATAGGCCACCATGACCAGCATCACATGGATGCAGAGCAGCGGCGAGTCGAGAACCGGCATCAGCTGCGTGATCTGAGGGTTCGACTCCCCCATCATCGAAACTATCAGCGACAGCCCGGCGATCAGGTAACCGAAAGGCAGCAGGAACAGGAAGCGGCGGGCGAAGAGCAGCGTGAGCAGCAGCGTACACCATGCCATGAAGCGCATCGTTTCATAGCCGTTCGAAACAGGCCAGTGGCCGCTGACATAGCCCCGCAGCGCCAGCATCAGCGTAAGATACAGTCCTCCGGCGGCAACGCCCGCAAGGAGCCAGCCCCGGGTTTTCGCCCCGAAAGCCCGCCCGCGCACCATCCGGCGGCAGGCATCGAGGAATCCTCCGATCCCGGTCAGGATGAATGCCGCGGCGAGCGGCAGCGACCAATCGAGCCGGTTATAAAGTTTTTCGGCACGGAAACGCAGCCCGGAAGGCATATGCGCCCCGCCCTCCTTCTGCTGGTAGCTGCGGATCTTGCGCAACACCCCTGCGACCCCCGCCCAATCCCGTTTTACGACCAGTTCGCTGACGTAGTTCATCGCCCGGCCGATAAAGAGCGCCTGCCCGTGAGGCAGCTCCCGCGGCAGGCCGTCGACCTGCGACGCCCAGCGCAGCAGGCTGTCCGAAGGGTCGGTATAGGGAAAAATCCGCAGCATACTGCCCGTGCAGACCATCCCGATGATGTTGAATTTCTCATCGGCCTCGCCCGCCGGACGCCCGGCAGCCCCTTCGAGCCGGTATTCGTTGACCCGGTTGCGGAAATCCGACAGCCGCGCATAACGCCCGCCGACCTCCAGCAGGCGGCGTGCCCCGGCACTCCTGATGCGGATCATCGGTTCGCGTTTCCAGTCGTCGTAATAGAACAGCCAGCCGGAAAGCACCTGCTCGGGCGTAAGTCCCCGGTAGCGGCTCTTCCCGCAGAGTTTCACCGTAAAATCCTTAGCCAGGGTCTGCAACGGACAGATACGGTCGTTGTAGTAGACATACAGGTCGCCCAATTCCGCGGCGACCTCGCGCGGAAGCGTCTGCGGCAAGGTGTCAGCCGCCCGGGCACCCTGTACGGCCGCCGTACAGAGGACAAGACACAGCGCCGCCTTGCGGAGCGCAGGGCTGCGCAGCAACCGCCTGAAACCCCCGCGCCTGTCGCACAGGAACGCCAGCATGGAAACGAGCAGCAGCCCGTACCCGGCATAGGTGATGCCGATGCCCCACGGATCATACGAAACGGAAAGGGTCGTACCCCGTCCGTCCTCGTCATAGGCGGACTGGTAGAACCGATAATTCCGGAAAACCAGGATGCGGTTCATGCCGACTTCACCGTGCAGCGACCCGTCGTCGGCCGTCAGGGTGAGAAGGCTGACGAAATCCATCGGCGCACGGGTGCCGGCATAATACTCGATGCGGAAATCGTCCAGCCGGGCCCGGAAGGGCAGTATTTGCTCCGAACCGTCACGGCCGGCGAATGCGGTCGCCCCGGGATCGCCCGTGCGCAGGTGCAACGTCCCCTGCCGGCCGAAGAGCCATGTCACGGAAGCCCCCGCGAGGATGACCGCGAAAGAGAGGTGCAGCAACAGGACGGCGGGCCTCCGCCACAATTTCCGGCGGAACAGGCAGGCCAGCGCCGCGAGGGTGAGGGCACCCCAAAGCGCGGCGAACCAGCCCGCGCCGTAGATATGCGCAGCGGCGAAATCCGTACCGTATATCTTTTCAAGTACCGTGGCCGTAACGAGCACCGCCATCACGGCTCCGAGCAGCCCGAAGGCAAGGCGTTTCAACAGTTTCAACAGTTTCATCCGTTCGTTCGTGTGTGAATGCATCGTCCGGACACGGCAAAGGCCGATGCACGGGGCACCGGCGCTTCGCACATATCCGGGAAGGGTTAGATGGATTCGATGAATTCGACCACCGCGTCGCGGTCGTCCTTGCTCAGCGTGCGGAACTTCTCGACCGACCAGCGGGCGTCGCTCTGCGCCGCGCCATGCCACATGATAGCCTCGATGACCGTCCGCGCACGGCAATCGTGCAGGCGGTCGCTGGCGCCCGTGCACTTCTCGCTCAGGCCACGGCCCCAGAGCGGCGTCGTACGGCACCAGCCCGTGCGGATGTCGTTCACCATGAAGAGCCGGTGCTGCACCATGTCGGAGTAGGGCCAGATCTTCTGGTTAGGATAACGCGGCAGGCGGCTGTCGCCGTCGGCAAAGAAACCGTTGGGGTCGGTAAAGACATCGTCGCCCGTCGTCCAGGTCGGACGGTGGCAGGTGGCACAGCCGATCTCGGTGAAGAGCGTCTTGCCGCGTTTAACGTCCGCATCGTCGAGGTTACGCGCCGCCGGTACGGCCAGACCGCGGTGCCAGACCATGAAGTCGACATAGTCCTCATCGCTCATCTCGACAGGCAGTTCCTTGTTCATCAGATAGTTGTAAATATCCTGCGCAACGTCGCCCGTCTTGTTCCACGCCGGGAAAAGCGTGTAGAAATCCCGCTGCACATCGGCGTCCTTCGACGCTACTTCGGCATAAGCAGCGGTCATGTAGTGGTAACGGCGGTCAGAGCGGGTCACGTTGGTGATGTTCCAGATGGCATTGGCACCCGCCGCATCCTGCAACGGGCCGCGACTCAGGGCATAGGTATAGCGCAGCGGATGGGTGGTCGTCCCATAGGTCTTGACCCACTCGCCGTTCCTGAAGATCGCGGGATTGAGCGGCACGCCGTTCTGCTCCTGGCGAACGTACTCGGCTTTCAGGTCGCTGTCCGAAATGGCATCCAGCAAGCCCGTACCGTAGATGCCGATGGTCGATTCGAGGCGCACGCGCACCTTGGCATAGGGCACCTCGCCCTTGGCGCCGATCAGCGGCACGTAATAGGCGTCCTCGGGGATCGTCACTTCGGGATAGATCAGGCTGTAAGACTCGCCGTCGGGAAACTTATTGCCCCACTCGTCGGTATACTCCTGCCAGCCGATCATGATCTTCGATTCGTCGATCGGGGCTTTGAACGGCGCCACGGCCCGCGTTTGCGGCATACCGGTGAGCGATGTCAGGTAATTGTCGTCCTCGTCGGTGATGACCAGCAGATAGCCGTTGCCGATCTGGTTGGTGTTGAACGCGCCTTCGATACGCTTGCCGTGGCCGTAGCCCGGGTGGCAGTGCAGGCACGAGGTGCGGATATAGAGCGGCCCGAGGCCGTAGCGCACACCCGACGAGTTGGCCGTGAAGGGTTTTTCGAACAGCGCCTCGCCGTTCAGGAAACGCTGCGTCATCGCGGCGTCGTCATCGACGACCGGCGTAGGCTGCTCGTAGGCCACCGACGTGGTGTTGAAAGCCGTGCCGAGCTTGCCGCCGGCGTAATACTCCTCGGGAACGGGGTCGGGATTCGGATCGGGGGCGGGATCCGTCCCCTTGTCATCAGCGCACGCGGCAGCCATCAGGGCTGCCGACATGCACAGGCTGTAAATCAAGTGCTTTTTCATTGCTGAAAATGGTTATTTTTCGACCGACAGTGCCGTCAGCGCCTTCGTAAGCGCGTTCACAAGGTCGTTATTGCAATAGGTGGCGGCATCCTTCCATGCCTGTGCCGTACGGTTGTCGACGAACGGGGCCGGGCAGGCCTGGATCTTTTCGATCGCCGTGGAAATCGCATTGCGAACCTCCGTATCGAGGACGGGGTCTACCACCTCGATCCAGTCGCTCACCGAAGCGTCGCCGGAGGTCATGCCCTGGTAGGTGTTCCGGATGCTGATGATGTTGTCGATGAAATCGGTCTTCGAATTCTGGCTGTAAGGCGACTCGATGTAATTGATATCCTCGGAGCTGGTTCCGTTGGCCGGACGGCCGATCTTCTGCGAGCCGACCTCCGTGGCGATGTCGATGCAGCCCTGGATGATCTCCTCGGCGGCATCCTTATAGTTGCGGTACTTGCTGCCGCCCTTCCCCGAATTGCGCATCGAAGCGCCGTAGTCGAAGGTCGGCTCCAGTTCGGCATCGCCCAGGATCGTCTGCTTCTCTTCGGTGACATTGTCCAGCCCCGCCCACGAAGCTTCGAGGCGTACGCACATGTTGCACAGATCGTTGGCCACACCGACCAGGTATACCAACTGGGGACGGGTGTATTTGCCGAGGGCGCGGGGGCCCGCATTCTCGAAGAGCATGTATTCCAACGCATGGAACCCGAGCAGGCCGTAACCCAGATTGGCGCTGACATAATCGGGATTCCTCTCGATCTCGGCCATCATACTGTTGTTGTTCAGCAGGTTCTGAAGCGCCGTGCCGTCCAGCGGCCAGGAGTCGATATGCGGGTCGATGTCGTAATCGGCCGCAGCGCCGTAAAGGTAGGCCTCGCTGAGCTCCCAGTGCTTGCGCGTGGTGATCCAGTCGTTGCAGGCGGCCTGCACCAGCGGGGTCGTAAGGGTTCCCGCGTCGAAAGCCTCCAGCATGGCCTCGCAATCCTCCTGCAAGGCGATGCTCCCGTCGGCCAGGGCCTTATAGGTCGGAATCACGTTATTGTCGACGAAATCTACGGCAGCATCCTTGAGCGCCTCTTCACGCTCGTCGGCAAACGTGTAATCGCCGTCGCTGTCGCTGCACGATGCGGCCCCGAGCGCCAGGACGAGTGCCGCGGCTGCATAAACGGAATTTTTGAACAGATTTTTCATATTCTCATTATGATTTGGTTAACGTCTGAAAAAGCCGGAATAGGCGATCCCCAGCGAAAGGGAGGGCTCGTTGTTGAAACGCCCCGTGCGGGTCTCCCCGGTGGCGGAGTCGGTATAGTCGTACGACCGGAGCAGGCCGATGCCGTACTCGGCCTTGATGACAATGTTCTTGATCGGATAATAATTGAACCCGACGGCTACCCGCTGGCGGCCGCACCAGTCCTGGCGGATCACCGACTTGGCGGTATCGAACATCGAATCGTAGAACTCATAACGGCCGAAGACGTAGAAGCGGTGTCCCCTCTCCTTGAGCTTGCGTATCTGCGAGAAGATGTCGTAACCGGCTTCCACCCCCGTGGCGATGGCGTCCGAACCCACATATTGCTTGGGCGAGGGCGATGCGTTGGGCATATCGCGGTTGAACTGGGAAATCTTGTCCGAATTGGTCAGGTGCCCGTAGTCGAAGTTACCGCGAACGATCCAGTTATGGGCATCGTAGAGGAAATCGAAGGCGCCGATCATCACCGTACCCTTCACGTCCTTGTATCTGTCCGCACCGGTACGGTTGGCACTCAGGGTATTGCTGAAACTGTTGCCAGCATAACCGCTCAGGCTCAGGCGCAAGCCCGGGACGGAGTAGTTGTCGATGCGGAACGCCCCGGCATAGGCATTGGCGATCTTGAATTCGTAGGGGCTTCCGGCACCGCCGCTGACCCAACCGTTGTCGCCGAACCGGTCGGAATCCAGTCCCGGCAGGAACATCACCTCGTAACGCCAGTCACCGGCACGTCCCCAGAGGCTGATGCCCGTTTCGTGCCATGTGCAGGGCAGGATCGTATTCTCGCCCTCGGGACGGTAGACCCCGAAGAACTCGGTGGGCATGTGGTGCTGGTTGGTTCCGCCGACAGGCACGATCATATGCCCCAGGCGCAGGTTGAAGGCCGGGCTGAAGCTTTTCTGGAGCCAGAACTGTTCGAGGGCGACCTCGCCGCCGCGTTCGATCTCCGACTCATACTCGCCGCCCTCCTCGAATTCGGTTTCGAAGGCGCTCTCCGTGCCGCCGTGCTCGAATTCGATCTCGGTGCCCATCGACCAGCCGCGCCCGAAATCGTAGCCCAGGTAGATGACCACATGCGGGAGGTCGAAGCGGCCGTGGCTTTTGTCATTCTTGTACTTGTCAGGGCTGATATAACGCAGGTAGTTGTCGCTGAAGAAATTGCGCGTCATGACGGCCTCGCCGTACCCGCCCACGGTCAGCCGTGAGGGTTTGTCGGCCTCTTTGCTGACGGCGGTCTTCACTTCGGAAGAGAGCTCGGCCCGGATCTCCGACAGGAGTTCGGCTTTCAGCTGTGCCTTCAGCTCGGCATTGGCAGCCGAATCGGCCGCGGCCGCAGGTTCGGGGGCGTTCACGGCTTCCTGCGCATGCAGGGTAACACCCGCCAGTAAGAAAATAGGGGTAAACAGTAAAATTCCAAGACGCATAGGCTCTCCGTTTATTTTGTTTGCGGTGGCAAAGTTAAGGTGCCCGCCAAGCCCGGACAATTCCCTGTTTTAGGTAATTTTCGGGACAGAATAATAACATGTAGGTATTGCTCCCAACGGTAGGGGAATGCGGCGGGTGCCGGTCGTTTCGCCGGCGTTTTTTGCCGTTTCGCCGGAAACGGGCATACACGAACCCGCAACCGGCCCCGTTTTTACGACAAACGGGTGCAATTATACCTTCCGGCAGCGGAAGCATAGCGGGTTTTTTCGTATCTTTGCACATCCCTCATTAAAGACAACCTCTCCGGTATGAAAAAAAAGAAATGGATCATCACGTCCGTCATCCTCGTAGTATTCTGTGCAGGGCTGTTCGTTTACAACCACTACCGCGGCAGTTCGTCCGCCGCCGACCCGGCGGAAATCAGCATACCCCGGAAAAATAGTGTCCTGAACGTCAACGGGCTCGTCGTGCGGCCGCAAACCCTCACGGACGGCATCACCTCGGTGGGCAGCCTGCTCCCCGACGAGGAGGTAGACCTCTCGTTCGAGACCTCGGGCAAGATCGTCTCGATCAACTTCCAGGAAGGCTCAACCGTCCGCAAGGGCGAATTGCTGGCCAAAGTCAACGACAAACCGCTGCTGGCACAGCTGTCGCGCTACGAAGCGCAGCTCAAACTGGCCGAAGACCGTGTTTACCGCCAGAGTGCCCTGCTCGAAAAGGACGCCGTCAGCCTGGAAGCCTACGAACAGGCACGCACCGAACTGGCGATGCTCAACGCCGATATCGACATCGTGCGTTCGAACATCGCGCTCACGGAGCTGCACGCCCCGTTCGACGGCGTGATCGGCCTGCGCAACGTCAGCGAAGGCGCCTATGCCTCGCCGAGCGTCGTGGTGGCCAAGCTGACCAAAATCAAGCCGCTGAAGATCGACCTCTCCGTCCCGGAGCGCTACGCCAGCCAGATAAAACCCGGGACGCGCCTCACGTTCACGGTCGAGGGGTACAACGAGACGTTTCACGCCGAGGTATACGCCACCGAATCGAAGATCGACCCCAATACCCACTACTTCTCGGTACGTGCGCACTACCCCAACACGCGGGGCAGGCTGCTACCCGGACGCTTCGTAAGCGTAAAGATCCGCATGCACGACATCCCCGACGCCATTGCCATCCCGACGCAGGCCGTCGTCCCCGAAATGGGCGTGGACAAGGTATTCCTCTATAAGGGCGGCAAGGCCCACGCCGTAGCCATAAAAACCGGGCTGAGGACAGAATCGCGGATACAGGTCGTCGAGGGGCTGTCCCCGGGCGACACGCTGATCGTCTCCGGCACGCTCCAGCTGCGTGAAGGTCTCCCCGTAAAACTCGACACCGTCGAATAAAACCGCCGCCGCATGAATATTTCCGAACTGAGCATCCGGCGGCCGGTAATGGCATCGGTGCTGACGATCATCATCCTGCTATTCGGGTTCATCGGGTACAGCTACCTCGGCGTACGCGAATACCCGAGTGTCGACAATCCCATCATCTCGGTGACGTGCTCCTATCCGGGAGCCAATGCCGATGTGATCGAGAACCAGATCACCGAGCCGCTCGAACAGAACATAAACGGCATCCCGGGCATCCGCTCGATGTCGAGCGTCAGCAGCCAGGGACAGAGCCGCATCACGGTCGAATTCGAACTCTCGGTAGACCTGGAAACCGCGGCCAACGACGTGCGCGACAAGGTGTCGCGCGCCCAGCGCTACCTGCCCCGCGACTGCGACCCTCCGACGGTCACCAAAGCCGATGCCGACGCCACGCCGATCCTGATGGTAACCATCCAGAGCGACAAACGTTCGCTGCTGGAACTGAGCGAGATCGCCGACCTGACGGTCAAGGAGCAGCTGCAGACGATCAACAACGTCAGCGGCGTGCAGATATGGGGTGAGAAACGCTACTCGATGCGCCTGTGGCTCGACCCGGCCAAGATGGCCGGATACGGCATTACGCCCGTGGACATCAAGAACGCCCTCGACCGCGAAAACGTAGAGCTTCCCTCGGGCAGCATCGAAGGCAACACCACCGAGCTGACGATCCGCACGATGGGGCTGATGCACACCACGCAGGAGTTCAACGACCTGGTCGTACGCGAAGCCTCCAACCGCATCATCCGCCTGAGCGACGTGGGACGCGCCGAACTGGGCCCCCAGGATACGCGCAGCTACATGAAGATGAACGGTATCCCGATGGTGGGCGTCGTGGTGATCCCCCAGCCGGGAGCCAACCACATCGACATCGCCGATGCGGTTTACCAGCGCATGGAGACGATGAAGAAAGACCTGCCGGACGACGTGGTGACCTCCTACGGGTTCGACAACACGCGCTTCATCCGCGCCTCGATCGACGAGGTGCGACAGACCGTCTACGAGGCCTTCATCCTGGTCATCATCATCATCTTCCTCTTCCTGCGCAACTGGCGCGTGACGCTCATCCCGTGCATCGTGATCCCGGTCTCGCTCATCGGCACGTTCTTCCTGATGTACGTCGCCGGGTTCTCGATCAACGTGCTGTCGATGCTGGCCGTGGTGCTCTCGGTCGGGCTGGTGGTCGACGATGCCATCGTGATGACCGAGAACATCTACATCCGCATCGAACGCGGCATGACGCCCAAGGAGGCCGGCATCGAAGGCGCCAAGGAGATCTTCTTCGCCGTCATCTCGACGTCGGTCACGCTGATCGCCGTGTTCTTCCCGATCGTCTTCATGGAGGGCATGACCGGCCGCCTGTTCCGCGAATTCAGCATGGTGATCTCGGGCGCGGTGGTCATCTCGACCTTCGCTGCGCTGACCATCACCCCGATGCTGGCGACCAAACTGCTGGTGCGGCAGGAGCGCAAGAGCTGGTTTTACAGCAAGACCGAGCCCTTCTTCGTGGGAATGAACAACTTTTACCAGCGCACGCTGGCCGGGTTCCTGCGGCGGCGCTGGGTGGCATTGCCGCTCATCGCCCTGATGGTCGGACTGATCGGCTGGCTGTGGCGGGCCATCCCGGCGGAAATGGCGCCGCTCGAAGACCGTTCGCAGATTTCGATCATTACCCGCGGGTCGGAAGGCGCCACCTACGAATACCTGCGCGACTACACCGAGGACATCAACCGCCTGGTCGATTCGCTCGTGCCGGAGGCCCAGTCGGTCACGGCACGCGTATCGAGCGGCTCGGGCAACGTCCGCATCGCCCTGACCGACATCTCGGAACGCAAACGTTCGCAGATGGAGATCGCCGAGGAGCTTTCGGCGGCCGTGCGTACCAAGACCAAGGCCCGCGCCTTCGTGCAGCAGCAGAGCACCTTCGGCGGCCGCCGCGGCAACATGCCCGTGCAGTACGTCCTGCAGGCCACCGGCATCGAACGGTTGCAGGAGGTGCTGCCCGAATTCATGCGCAAGGTCTACGAAAGCCCCGTGTTCCAGATGGCCGACGTCGACCTGAAATTCAGCAAGCCCGAAGCGCGCATCATCATCAACCGCGACAAGTCGAACCTGCTGGGCGTCTCGACGCGCGACATCGCCCAGACGCTCCAGTACGGGCTCAGCGGCCAGCGTATGGGCTACTTCTACATGAACGGCAAGCAATACGAGATACTGGCCGAAATCAACCGCCAGCAACGCAACAAGCCCGCCGACCTGCGGTCGATCTACGTACGCAGCGACAAGGGCGAGATGATCCAGCTGGACAACCTGATCGCACTGGAAGAGAACGTCGCCCCGCCGCAATTGTACCACTACAACCGGTTCCTCTCGGCGACCGTATCGGCCGGGCTGGCGAAGGGCAAGACCATCGGGCAGGGGCTCGACGAAATGGATCGCATCGCCGCCGAAACGCTCGGCGACGATTTCCGCACGGCGCTGGCCGGCGACTCGAAGGAGTTCCGTGAAAGTTCGTCGAGCCTGATGTTCGCCTTCCTGCTGGCCATCCTGCTGATCTACCTGATCCTCGCGGCACAGTTCGAGAGCTTCAAAGACCCGCTGGTCATCATGCTCACCGTGCCGCTGGCCATTGCGGGGGCACTGGTGTTCATGGCCGCCAACGGGCAGACGATGAACATCTTCAGCCAGATCGGCATCATCATGCTCATCGGCCTGGTGGCCAAGAACGGCATCCTGATCGTGGAGTTCGCCAACCAGAAGCAGGAAGCGGGAATCGACAAACTGCACGCCATCGAGGAAGCCTCGCTGCAACGCCTGCGCCCGATCCTGATGACGAGCGCCTCGACCATCCTCGGCCTGCTGCCGCTGACCGTCGCCACGGGCGAAGGTGCCAACGGACGTATCGCCATGGGTATCGCCGTAGTGGGCGGTATGGTGGTATCCACCCTGCTGACGCTCTACATCGTCCCGGCAATATACAGCTACGTATCGACAGACCGGAGTAAGAAACAGAAATAAGGAAGCCCAATGAAACGAGTGATTTTATCGGCCCTGGCCGCGGGGATTTTCGCAACGGCGGCGGCACAGGAGGAGCTGACCCTCCGCAAGTGCCTGGAAATAGGGTTGGAAAACAACTACGACATACGCATCGTGCGCAATGAGGAGCGCATCAGCGACAACAATGCCACGGCGGCAAATGCCGGCATGGTGCCGACGATCGACTTCGAGGCGGGTTATTCGGGGGCGCTGGACAACGAGCGCACCACACCGCGCGAAGGGGACGCATGGTCGGACAACGGCATCTACGACCAGACGTTCAACGCCGGGATCAACCTCAACTGGACGATTTTCGACGGATTCCGCATCCGCACCAACTACAAAAAGCTCAAAGAGATGCAGGAGATGGGCACTGTCCGCACCCGCATCACGATCGAGGACTTCGTAGCCAGCCTGACGGCCGAATACTACAATTACGTCCAGCAAACGCTGCGCCTGCAGAATTTCCGCTATGCCGTGGCGCTTTCGCGCGAGCGGCTGCGCATCACCGAAGCGCGGGTCAGCGTCGGCAATTTCTCGCGCCTCGACCTGTTGCAGGCACGCGTGGACTTCAATGCCGACAGTTCGAAATATATGTCCCAGCAGGAGCTGGTTTCGGCTTCGCGCATCCGCATCAACGAACTGCTGGCCAACAAGGACGTCAACGAAATGCTCTGCATCCGCGACTCGGTGATCGAGGTCAACGGCGAGCTCAAATGGGAGGAGCTGCTGGCGCAGACGCTCGACACGAATGCCTCGCTGCTGCTGGCAGGGCATGACAATGTGCTGGCCGAACTCGACCTGAAAACCGTGCAGGCGCGCAACTACCCCTACCTGAACCTGACGACGGGATACGGTTACACCTACAACCGTTTCGGGAACGGGACGACCCAGTCGCGCGGGACGCTGGGACTGAACGCCGGGGTGAAACTCGGCATCACGATCTTCGACGGCAACCGCCGCCGGGAGCAGCGCAACGCCAGCATCGACGTGGAAAATGCGCAGCTCACGCGCGAAAGGCTCGAGCAGTCGCTGCGTGCCAACCTGTCGAACTTCTGGCAGGCCTACCGCAACAACCTCGAGGTGATCCAACTGGAAAAGGAGAACCTGATCGCCGCCAAGGAGAACTACGAGATCGCCATGGAACGTTACCTGCTGGGCGACCTGCCGGGCATCGAGATGCGCGAAGCGCAGAAGAGCCTGCTCGATGCCGAAGAGCGCATCCTCACGGCGAAATACAATACGAAGGTTTGCGAAATATCGTTGCAGCAGATCAGCGGCAACGTCATGACTTACATGGAATAAACCCGCGGTTCATTATTTCTCGCCTTGGGGCATCGGGGAACGGGCGGAGAGGAAATCGCAGAACGGCTGCCTGTAATTCCCGCAGACAGGGATGTACTCCTTGCCGAAAACGATGCGGTTGCGGCCGATCACGCGGATTCCGGCGGGCAAGCCCCCCCCCTCGCAAAACAAGGGTGCCCGGCGTAATGCACGCCGGGCACCCTCTCCTACCCAACCTGTCCGGGCCCTGCCCGGACATCGTTACCCGTTACAAATCAATACGCTTGCAGGACGCACCCGCCACATCGAAGGGCTTGTCCACGCCGGGTAACGAAACCTTATGTTTTTTTTCATCCATATTGACAACGATATAGACCTTGCGGCCGTCCGGCTTCCGCCACTCGGCAGCCAGCACCGACGCGTCATCGCCGAACCCCGGAATCTTCACGATGGGGTTGTCGCCCGCCGGGGTGAGCTCGCGGATGAAGAGGCCGCCGTACACGACATCGTGCAGGCTACGGCGGAAATCCATGAGCGTCTTCATGAAACGCGCCTCGCTGACGGCCTGTTCCGACATCAGCGGGATGGGGTCGACCCACCCGATCTGCGAACCCCACAACAACGCCTTCGCCAGTTCGTAACGGAAGTCGCCCAGCGACATCTTATCCGCCTCGCTCGGCGTATAGGTGAAGGCACTGGTGACGGCACGGTCGGAATAGACCATCGGGAACACCGGCCGGATGATGCAGTTGTCCTCCTCATGGGGCGTATTGACGACCAGCAGCATGTCGAACAGGTCGATATAGCACTCGGCATTCTCCTCGCTGGTCAGGATCCTGTCCTCCTGCAGGTGGTGTGCGCGGATCTCGCCGATAAGCCTGCGGTAGCCGTCGTACCAGAAATCGCCGCCCCCGACCGGATGGCCGTGCGCCTCGTTCCAACAGGGTTCGGGCGCCGCCGCAGCGATCTGGTCGATATAGATTCCGTTCACCCCGATCGTGTGTTGCAGGCTGTCCACCAGCCCGATGATCTTCCGGTGCCAGATATCCGTCGAGGGGCAGGTCACCGTATTGATGACTTTCGACGTGGGGTAAATCTCGGTATAGAGCGAACCGTCGGGTTTACGGCACGACGCGTCGTAACCGCGGTCGCGCTTATAGCTGTCGGCCGCCGGATCCCAGAGCCGGCCGTTGATATAGGGCGTCACACGCGCCCCCAGAAGCTGGGCGTCACGCACCATCCCTGCAAAACGCTCCTGTGCGGGCAGGTAATCGGGATAGTGGGTATCGTAGGGGTAATGATGCCAGAAATACCAGTGCACACCCAGCCCTTGCCCGAAATACCGGACGGCACGCCGGACGGCATCGTACGTCTGGTCGGTCACATGCTTGGCACGCACCCACGCGTCGGCATCGTAACACCACTGCGGGATATTGCGCGAGGCGAGCGGCTTGCTGCCCCATTCGGTCGTGAAGGTGAACGGACGGTACCACCTGACAACGGCATCTTCCCAACCCTTCGGCGTGAAACCCGTGACCGAGACCCACGGCAGGCGGAACGTCCCGTCCGCGATCCATCCGGCCGAAGCGGGAATGGCATCGCTCAATGCAACCGTCGTCGGCGTACACTGCGCCGAATAGGTCTTTCCGCAGCCGCGGCGGTCTTCCGTCCCGTAATAGAACGCACCCTCGGCATTGTGTACCACGAGGAACTGCATGGCGGAGGCATGCGACGGGTAACGGGCTTCGAACGTAGCGATGTCGAGCGGCTTCTCGACGCCCCAGCCTTCGGTGGTGATGATCCTGCCGTCTTCGGGGCGTTCGATCACGACATTGGGGAATTTCAGATCCGTGACCAGCCACCCGGCGGGCAGGTCGGCCTCTATGTTCCATTGCAGCAGCTCGCCGCCGTCGGGAAGCGTCACGTACATCCGCACGGGATATTTCACCGGCGAGTAGTCCAACGTCAGCTCCCACGTGAACACCAAAGTTTTGGCTCGGGCGTCATCGCGGACTTGCACCCCGCGGTAAACGGCATGTTCGGGTTTCAACTCCGGGTTTTCTCCCTGGGAACCTTTGTATATCAGGATCCACGGCGTTTCGTTCTTGCCTGCCCCGACGACCTGTTTCCCGTTAAGCACCAGTTTCTCGATGTCGAAGCTTCCGCTCCCGCTGAAAACGGCCTCGACCGCACCGTTCGACAGGGTGTAGCCTTCGCCGGTACGGCTTGCGGCCGTTTTATCCTGTGCGAATATTTGCGTGTGTAGCAGGAGGCCCGCCACCAGCATACAACAATTTCTAATCATCATTTATTCCGGGTATTTTATTGAATTTTCAACTCAGCGCAGTTCCATGCGGTGCGGCCGGCGTAGCCGGATGCGGGCATAAACGGCAAATATAATATACATAGGTATACCCTGTTAGCCGGTAAGCCCGAAAGTTTACAGGGCAAAAATAAGCAAAAATATTTTACTTACAAACCCAAAAACAGTAAAAAACTTTTCGAATCATTGAAGCGGCAAAAATCAGGGAAGACAACTATTTCCCGGCAGGAATGATTCGAGAAGAGATGAAGCATAAAAATATAAGATATTGTATTACACAATTTTAACGGCCAAGACCATCTTAATCCGTTAGCCCAAAGCCAAGTAGCTGATAAAAAGGACATTACTTTTTCACAAATATTTCACAGCCCTAAAAACACCAACAATATATTGAAAATCAACACATTATACACACAAACCCAAGGACATGCAAATCATACCGCACCCCTTTAAAGTAAAAAAACTTATCAAAAATAGTAATGATAATAATTTTATTGTTATATTTGTTACCGGATAATGAATACTTTTAACTGAATTTCACAGAAAAAAAAGTACCACACAGGCCGTATGTTGTCGTATATCAAGTTCTTTCGGCATTGACGGCCATATCGGCAGACGAATTATACAACCGACTAATTATTCACCATACCTAAAAACTAAAACGTGCCTATGGTAAAACAGACGAGACCCGAACTATTGACTTCCTGAAAAACACTAATCCAAAGTGCTTCTAGCCAAGCAAGGATCAATCCAACACGTACGGGCCCGCGGCGCCCGACCGACGCCCGAACCGTACAAATCTACATTAAGTAATTATAAATGAGGAAATATGACAATGACTATACAAAAGCTCTTTTGTAAAATAATGCTCCGGTCATTCGTGTTGATACTGGGGCTTATATCGGTTACGGAATTGAGCGCAAATCCCGAATTTGTGTATTCCGCAAGCAGCCTGGAATCGTCTGTTACCGCCCCGCAAGGGGGGGGGGAACGTCAAGATGACCGGACGCGTCCTGGACGAGACCAAGGCGGGTGTACCGGGAGCCACCGTGATCGTCAAGGGCAGTACCCGCGGTGTCATCACGGGTAATGACGGTACCTTCTCGATCGACGTAAAGCCGACCGATGTAATCGAGATTTCGTACCTGGGTTATGAAACCCAGAGCATTCCCGTCGGAACGAAGACCAACATCGTGACCGAGTTGGTGCGCAAGGTTTCCGAACTGGAGGCGGTAACCGTAGTCGCATACGGTAAACAGCGCAAGGAGAGTATCATCGGCGCCATCAACACCATCGACGCCGGCGAACTGGAAGTGGCAAGCGGCTCGCTCTCCTCGAACCTCGCCGGCAAACTGGCGGGTATCGTCGTGATGCAGCGTACGGGCGAACCCGGATCGAGCGCCGAGTTCTGGATCCGCGGACAGAGTACGTTCGGTGCCAAAACCACCCCCCTGGTGCTCGTCGACGGTATCGAGCGCGACATGGACTTTGTCGACGCGGACGACATCGCCACGTTCTCCATCCTGAAGGACGCAACGGCGACCGCCCTCTACGGTGTGCGCGGTGCGAACGGCATCATCCTGATCACCACCAAACGAGGCACCGAAATGACGGCGCCCCAGATCCGCGTCAAGGCCGAATTCGGCATTACGCAGCCTGTCCAGCTGCCCGAGCTGGCGAACGCTTCGCAGTGGATCGACTACTACAACGAACTCTACCGCGACAGCGGCAGCACCGAGATGCCGATTTCGGACTATGCCCGCCAGATGTACCTGAGCGGCCGCGACCCCGACCTCTATCCGAACGTCGACTGGGTCAACACCATCTTCAAGGACTTGGCCATGACCGGGCGCGTACACGCGAGCGTCACGGGCGGCTCCCCGAAAATCCGTTACTACGTTTCAGCATCCTACTACACGGAAGGCGGTATGTTCAATGTCGCGGACAATGACCGTTACGATGCCCAGATGAACTTCAACAAGTACAGCTTCCGCTCGAACATCGACATCGACATTACCAAGTCGACGCAGCTGGGTCTTTCGCTGTCTACGCAGTATACCACCAAGAACGCGCCATGTACGAGCACGAACGACCTGTACGCCTATACGATGTACGTAACCCCCGTGGCTACGCCGACCGTATATTCCAACGGCATGCTGGCGATCCCGCAGGAGTCGGGCTCGGTCAACCCCTACAACATGCTGAACAACACCGGATACAGACGTTACAACACCATGGTGGCGCAATCCCTGTTGTCGCTTACGCAGGATTTCTCGGACATCATTACCCCCGGACTGAAAGCCAATGTGAAATTCGCATGGGACGCCCAGAATGCGACCCTCCTGGAGCGGGCAATGTCCCCGGTAACCTACTACGCCACCGGGCGCGATGAAAACGGCGAACTGATGCTGACCGCTGCCAATCCCAACGGCAGTAACTATATGAAGCTCGCAACATCGGACTCCTCGGGTACGACGGCCATCAATTTCGAGGGCTCGCTTATCTATGAGCGCCTCTTCGCGGAAGAACACCGCGTAAGCGGCATGTTCCTCTACTCGGTACGCAGCAAATCCAAGAACAGGCCGCTCAATTACATCGACGCCTACCCGACTAAGAACATGGGTATCGCCGGACGTTTCACCTATGCCTTCCGCGACAAGTATTTCGCCGAGTTCAACTTCGGTTACAACGGTTCGGAGAATTTCGCTCCCGGCAAGCGCTACGGCTTCTTCCCCTCCTACGCCGTAGGATACATGATCAGCAACGAAAAATTCTGGGAGCCGCTGCGCGACAAGATCAACATCCTGAAGATCCGCGCCTCGTACGGTAAGATCGGTAACGACGAAATCGGCGGAAGCCGCCGCTTCGCCTACAATACGACCATGAACACCAATGCAGGCGGGTTCCTTTTCGGCGATCTGGGACAGACCAGTCTGCCCGGTTATTCGACCGGCGAGTACGGCAATCCCGACGTTGCCTGGGAAGAGGCGACGAAGGCCGACGTCGGTATCGAACTGGGGCTGTTCAACAAGATCAAGATCCAGGCGGACTATTTCTATGAGAAACGCGAAGGCATCTTCATCCAGCGCGAATCCACCCCGTCGGTGGTCGGCACGAAAACGGCGCAGTGGGTCAACCTCGGCCGCATGAAGAACCAGGGTTTCGACATGTCGCTCGAATTCGACCACAGCTTCAACAAGGATTTCAGCATATCGGCACGCGGTAACTTCACCTACAACCGCAACAAGAAACTCTACGACGACAAACCCGACCAGATCTGGAAATACCAGAACCTCGCCGGCTTTGCCAACAACCAGCAGTTCGGCCTGATTGCCGAAGGACTGTTCGAGTCGGAAGAGGATATCGCCAACTGGCCCAAGCAGGATTTCGGTACCGTACGCCCGGGTGACATCAAGTACCGCGACGTCAACGGCGACGGCGTGGTCAACACCTTCGACAAGGTGGCCATCGGCTATACGCTCGTACCGGAGATCAACTACGGTTTCGGCGCCAGCCTCAAATGGAAAGGCATCGACGTATCGGTATTCTTCTCGGGCGTGGGCCACGTGACCCGCATCATCCAGGGCCAGAACCTCTTCGGCGCTTCGTCGACGATCCTCCGCATGGGACAGATTTTCGAGGATGTGGCCAAGAACCGCTGGACGCTCGACAACCAGAATCCCAACGCACCCTACCCCCGTCTGTCGCTCAACAAGGTGGACAACAACCAGCAACTTTCGACCTACTGGCAGCGCGACATGAGTTTCCTGCGTCTGAAAGACGCGGAGATCGGCTATACACTACCCGAAAGCATGACCAAGAAATGGGGCCTGTCCAAGATCAGGTTCTATATCCAGGGAAAGAACCTGATTACATTCAGCGATTTCAAGCTCTGGGATCCTGAGGTAAATGCGAATTACGGTAATGTATACCCCCTTATACGTACCTTTGCAATCGGTGCAAACGTCAACTTCTAAAAAAGGATAAGCTATGAAAAAAATACGAATATTCGCAACCGCCCTCTTACTGGCCTTTACGCTGTCCTCCTGCGAGTCGTTCTTCGACGTGGAACTGGACGACCAGGCCAAGATCGAGGATATTTTCCGGCAAAAAACCGAAGTCCAGAAATACCTGAGCCACCTTTACTCCTACATTCCCCAGGAAGAAGAGGTCGTAGGCATGCACGGCTGGACGGTAGGACGCTCCGACGAAGCGCTCTTCTCGTGGTACCAGTGGGTCTACTACACCCAGTTCAGAACCGGTAATTACAGTAGCGCCACGACCAACTTCAATTACTGGCCGGATTACTACATCGGCATCAACCAGTGCTCCATCTTCCTGAAATATATCGACCTCGACAAGGAAGACACCCCGACGACAGTTGCCTATATGAAGGCCGAGGCCCGCTTCCTGCGCGCCTACTACTACTTCCTGCTGTTCCGCCAATACGGCCCGGTATTCATCTGGGGCGACCAGATCGCCGACGAGACGATCGACGCCAAGAGCGTAGACCGCCACACCGTACAGCAGAACATCGACTTCATGGTCGGGGAGCTCGACGCAATCAAGAACGACCTGCCGGTACGCACCGACGACATCGGTATCGACGGCAAACAGTGGGCCGGCCGTGTTACGCGCGGTGCAGCCCTGGCGCTGAAATCGCGCATACTGCTTTACGCAGCATCGCCGTTATACAACGGGTGCGACCTTTACAAAGGCCAGATGCAGAACATTCGCGGGGAATTCCTCTTCCCGCAGAGCAAAGACGAGACCAAATGGGAGGCAGCCGCACAGGCAGCCTGGGATGTGATCGAGTTGGCTGAGACCGGTTTGTACGATCTCTACAAGGATACGGAACAGACCGATGAGTTCACGCGTTACATGTCCTCTTATCAG
>ENA-UAOM01000174-UAOM01000174.1-human-gut-metagenome-genome-assembly--contig:-NODE-174-length-22530-cov-8.685384_pt1 | contig 22530 bp, 19 predicted proteins | sample MGYA00243468_ERZ654555 | MGnify/ENA primary metagenome ERZ654555 (study PRJEB26926, sample SAMN06164434) | human gut metagenome | biome: ENVO:00009003; feature: ENVO:2100002; material: ENVO:00002003... | reverse complement strand
CTTTTTAAGAGTATCCTTAAGGATAAATTCTGCCTGCTTAGAAAGAAGATAAATCAAATCGGAATGTTTGTCCCAATAGGAATAAAAATACAAAATTTTATCTGTTTTTGCCGGGTAGGTGTCATAGTAGGCGTCCATAAAAAAGGACAGCTTCATAGACAGAACGTCTGTGATATTGTCAAATAAGCGATAAAAGGTAGACCTTGATACGCCACATTCAAGCTGTATGTCGGATATTGTCACCTCCTCAAGCCGCTTTGTAAACAGGATATGCCGCAATGACCTGTAAATTTTTTCGGCTGACCTTTTGGCACGCTCATCGTTGGGGATATGATACATAATAAAGTCCTCCTGTATCGTAAAATTACGAAACTATTGTATCACATTTCGAAAAAGAATAAAATGAAAATGAACCGCGAAACGGTTCTAAAAATTTATTTTTAAAGCAAGGAGGAATATTTATGCTGCCAAATCAGGGTGCATTATTTAATGAACGATACAGAATTCTTATATCGACGGATATTGGGGGAAGTGATGCGGATGATTTTCAGTCTTTGGTGCATTATCTACTGTATTCGGATTTGTTTGATACGGAGGGAATTATCTCCTCTGCATGGGGCGACGGACGGGTATCGGATATTCTTGAGGTTATCGACCTGTATGAAAAGGATTATCCGAAGCTGAAGGCGTATTCTGAGAAGTATCCTACGCCGGAGTATTTACGAAGCATTGCCAAGCAGGGTGAGATTGATTTTGCCCCATATAAAGGCTTTAGAACGGAAACCGAGGGGTCAAAATGGATTATAGAATGTGCCAGAAAACAGGATTCCAGACCGCTTTATATTCTGGCATGGGGTCTTTTGGAGGATATAGCTCAGGCTTTGCACGACGCCCCGGATATTGTTGACCGGATTCGTGTAAATTATATCGGCGGTCCAAACAAAAAGTGGGGATTGAATGCTTATGAATACATTAGAAGAGAGTTCCCAAATTTGTGGATAATCGAGGATAATTCTACCTATCGGGGGTGGTATAATGGGGGCTGCCAAGAGGCGGATTATTCCAATTCCGGCTTTGTTGCCAGCCATGTCCGGGGGCATGGGGCAATGGGAGAGTATTTTGCTTCATGGCTGGACGGAAAAATCAAAATGGGGGATACGCCAACGGTTGCCTATTTCCTTAACGGAACACCCGAAAATCCGACAGGAGATTCTTGGGGTGGGTCGTTCGTGCCGGTATATCACAGACCCTGCCGCCAGTATTATCGGGATACCACGATAGAGGACAAGGTGGAAATTTTTGAAGTCATCGAGTATATATTCTATGGTCCGAAGCTCGATATAGATTTTGATGAGCCCTGTTTCAAGCTGGTTGTCCGAGGACAGGAGTTTAACGGCTATTCCATGGGAAACGGAGAATATCGTGTTCGGTTTATGGCTAAATCTTTGGGGGTATTTGAATATACGGTGGTAAGCTCTATCCGGGAATTAAACTGCCATATGGGGGCGTTTACTTCGGTGCCGGAAACATTAGAAAACTGAAGAGAACAGGGGCAGGGGCTTACGCACTGGTACGCCGACCGGTTAGATGAGTCTTTGCGGTATGGAGTTATTAACGGTGCCGTTTCAATAAACCAATACCGGCGGGAGATTTTAGATGATTTTAAAAAGCGGCTGGATAGGCTAAAGGATTGATTAAAAACGGTAGGGTTGTACCATAAAAAAGTATTGCCGGGGATTTATGCCGTTAGGGGGTAATCTTTTAATGGTGAGGCTGGATTAAATAACCTTGATAACAATGATGGAGGCGTCGTCCTTTAAATCATTGTTTTCTTTTTTCTTTAACCGAAATAAAATATTATTCATAATTTGGTCGGTGCTTAGCGTAAAATCAATTTCATTTTTTATTTCAAGGGGTGTTAAAAAGTCGGATATACCGTCGGAAAACAATAGAATAACATCGTCCTTGAAAAATTCAACCTCATACGAAGAATTAATATCGTCGAGCTTCAGCGGCAATGCCTTGTTTTCAAAAGCCTGCAATTCATTATTATGATAGATATAGGAGGTAGTTGAGCCGAGCTTATACAAATTTAATTTCATACTGGCGGTATTGATATTCAGAATATCTAGGGTGGCATAGGAATCATATTCACATTTTAAATCATAGATATTTTCTAATAGCTTTAATATGGTTTTTAAAGAAAAATGATAGGAAGATAAATGACTGATGAGCTTTAACGCCTCGCTGGATTCCTTATAGGCATTATGCCCGTTTCCCATACCGTCGGACAGAGCGAAGGTGTAGGAATCGTTGAAATCCTTTTTTATGTAATAGTTATCGCCGCTGATGACATTATTGCTTTTAGCCAGTATTTTATGGGAATACTCCAGCTTTACCTTAGGCTTTTTATAGATATAAACTACAGTATTGTCCTTATTTTCGATTATTTTTAAATCCAATATTTCCCGGAAGGCTTTATATGCCAGCTTTAAAAAGATTTCTCTGATGACCTCCCGGTCTTTGCTTAAAACCAAAGAAAAATAAATGGTCGGTGCTGCTAAATTAATATCAATTTTCTCTATTTTATAGTCGTAAAACTGTAAATCATTCATAAATTTATTATAGCATTTTGCCATTTTGATATTTTGCGAATACAGGTACTCCAGCTCGTCGGCTAAATTGGTTATAGCGTTAAACTGCTGGTAGGACGTGCGGTATTCAATATTGGTATTGAAATAAAATTTATCATAATTCGGGCAGTTATAGATATTGTAATTGTCATTATTCATGGCATTGCATAAAAAACTGTATCTTTTATCCTTTTTATAGCGGCAGACGGTATTCTGATTGCAGGTGCTGCAGTAGGTGCTTTGAATATTTTCCAGATGGTTTTCCTTCAGTTCCTTGAGGGTGTTGAGCTTGTCGTACTCGATATTGAGGTCGTTGATATATTTTTTAAAATCGCGGAAAAGATTGCTGATATAGTCCGTTTCTATCGTTATATTCCGTTTCCGGATTCTTAGCAAGGTTAAAAGCACGGCATATAGGGCGAAGAAATAGGATATGGTTTTGGTATAGTCTAAACGGAACAGCAAGACCGGAGGCAGGAAGGAAGCCGAAAGATACGCTAGATTTTCGGGGTTTAGGACTTGATATCTCGCCCAGCTTGTCAAAATGGAGATTAGGAAGAAAACGGCATTGTATTTAATATCATTGATAATATATAGCTGCATAAACAAAAGATAGAAAAGATAGTCGGCAGGATGATAAAAAATAATCAGCAGAAGGTATCCCAGTAAAAGGGTTAAATGGGTAAGCTTGTCATTTAAGGCTATGGTATAGTATTTGTTTCCTTTATTGTAAAACACATAGAAGTAATTGATTACACCGTACAAGATAATGCTTAACAGGGTAATATACAAAGTATCCAGCGAATAGCTTTTATTAATCAGCAAAATGATGTTCGCTGTAAAAATGGATAAAAGATAGACGGTTAGGGCGTAATAACGATTTTTTTTCACAAAGGTATATAATATGACATGATAGACGAGCGAGGCGATGAGGATTACGCTGTAAATCGGCTCTAGGAAAATACATAGTACGAGCGGCAGTATGCTGTAATATTTATTATCCAAAAATAATATGGAAATTAAAAGAATAGCGGGGATAACGGCAAGGTAATCCTCAAAGAATAATAATGAAGCAATATAGAATGTATAGCGAATTGCCAGAATAAAGTATTTTTTCATATTTCTCACCTAAAAAAATTATAGGGAAGCGGGAATAAAAAAGTTGTCGTTTTAGAAAAAATACTTTATAATACCTGTGGTGATAGAAATGGATATTATTTTAAAAAGCTCTTCTCCCCGGAGAAAGGAGCTGCTTGCGGCAATGGGATATTCATTTACAGTCAAGGTCTGTGACGTAGATGAAACGATGGATATTCATAAAACGCCGTTTGAGAATGTAAAGGAACTTGGTTTAAAAAAGGCGATGGCAGGCAGTGAAGAGGATTATGGAAAAATCCTGATTGGCTGTGATACAATCGTCGTATATGATAACCGGATTTACGGTAAGCCGCACAGTGAAGAGGAGGCATATCAGATGCTTCAAACCTTCAGCGGGAGATGTCACGAGGTAATGAGCGGCGTTGGGATAATTTATAAAGAGAAAATTTATAATTTTGTCTGTACCTCAAGGGTTTATTTTAAAAATTTAACGGATACGGATATCCGGCAATATATCGAAACGAAAGAATGCTTCGGAAAGGCGGGCAGCTATGCTATTCAGGGAATCGGCGGGAGGCTGATTGAACGCTATGAGGGTTCTTTAAATAATATTATCGGTCTGCCTACGGAGGAAGTAGAAAGGGTGCTGAGGGAAATCTATGAGCTTTAAAATTCGGGAGATAGAAATACCCAACCGCTTTGTTTTAGCCCCGATGGCAGGAATAACGAATGAAGCCTTCCGGAGAATCTGCAAGGAAATGCACGCCGGACTGGTTATGGCGGAAATGGTAAGTGATAAGGCAATCGGCTTTAAAAATGAAAAAACGCTGCGGATGACTAAGGTAAATGAAATCGAGCATCCTATCAGTATGCAGATTTTTGGCGGTGATGTAGAGTCTTTGGTGAATGCGGCTAAGTTTATTGATGAAAACAGCGATGCCGATATCATTGATATCAATATGGGCTGCCCGGTAAACAAGGTAGCCAAAAAGTCGGGAGCCGGGGCTTTTCTGCTGCAAAATCCCGAGCGGGTCTATGAAATTGTCAAGGCAGTCGTGGATGGCGTCCGCAAGCCGGTCACGGTTAAAATTCGGACGGGCTGGGATTTGGAGCATATTAACTGTGTGGAAAATGCTAAAATGATTGAGCGGGCAGGAGCTTCCGCCATAACCGTTCACGGTAGAACGAGGAGCCAGTTTTATACCGGACGGGCGGATTGGAGTTATATCCGCCAAGTGAAGGAGGCAGTGTCTATTCCCGTTATCGGCAACGGCGACGTCGTCGATATTGATACGGCGAAGCAGATGCTGGAATCTACCGGCTGTGACGCCATAGCGATAGCCAGAGGAGCCTTAGGCAATCCGTTTTTATTTCGGGAGCTTTACGAATACTTTGAAAATGGCAGAAGAATAGATAAGCCTACACATCAGGAGATATATGATATGATTCGATACCATTACCGCCTGCTTACGGATTTAAAGGGAGAGCATTTGGCTTTGCTGGAAATGCGGAGCCATGTTTCTTGGTATATTAAGGGAATGCCCGGCAGTGCCAGAGTTAAGGATTTCTGCAATAAGCAGACGGATTTTACTGAGGTTTTAAAGGCATTGCGGGAATACTTGAATGTAATTTAAGCTTTACCGGGAGGATTATCGAGGTATAGAATTCGATGAAATTTGGCTGGTGACATCGTTTTCAATAGAGGTTAGGTGTTTACGAACGGTAAAAAATATGTTAGAATATAGTAGAAATTGATATTTGGTATAATTAGCTTTAATATGGTAAGCAAGTCTCTACCCTGAAACCGCAAATTTCAGGACTACCAAATATAAAAAATATATATTAGAGACTTACTTGGATCGGAGTTTTATATGCAAAACGCACAGATGCAAGTTCATAATATGTATATGGGACCATTATGCTCTTTTAATGGTTATTTTAGAATGCACTAGGACAACACTATTTTATTTTTGGTGTTGTTTTTTTGTTTTAGCGAGGAGAGAACATGACTACAATCGGTATTATCGGCGGCGGACAACTGGGAATGATGCTGGCTGAGGAGGCTCACCGGCTGGGTGCTAGGGCAATTTGCTTAGACCCCAATCCGTCCTGCCCGGCAAGCTTTGTCTGTGAGGAATGCATTGTAAGTGAATACGGTGATATCCGGGGGCTGAAAAGACTTGGGGAAAAATCAGATGTACTTACCTATGAATTTGAAAATGTCCCGGCGAAGGAATTAAAGTTTATCCGGGATACCTATGATATCCCTCAGGGTATTGAGCCTTTGTTTGATTCTCAAAACCGCATCCGGGAAAAGACAAATGCTTTAAATTTAGGTCTTGCCGTACCGCGGTTTAAGGCAATCTATTCCGAAAAGGACTTGGACGAGGGAATCCGGGAGCTGGGGTATCCCTGTGTTTATAAAACGACTACTTTGGGATATGACGGTCACGGACAGATTGTTTTGCGGGGAAGTGCCGATAAAGCGTTAGTCCAGCCCTTCTTATCGGGAGAGGGAATTTTAGAGGAATTTATCAGCTATGATTATGAAACGTCTGTAATTATGGTCCGGGACAAAGAAAGGACGATTGCCTTCCCTATGACGGTGAATATCCATAAAAAAGGAATATTGGATTTATGTATTGCCGGAAAGCAGTATCCGATTTTTGAGAAGATAATTCAAGCCTCTAAGGAGTTTATGGTGAAGGCAGGCTATTATGGAATTTTAACGATTGAATATTTTGTGAAGGGCAATCAGTTTTATTTTAATGAAATGGCTCCCAGACCGCATAACAGCGGACATTATACCATAGAGGGCTGTACGACCAATCAGTATCGGGAGCTGGCAAGGTTCCTGCTGGGGATTCCTTTGGAGGAGCCAAGACTTAAGTGTCCGACGATTATGAAAAATATTTTGGGCTTTGATTATGAGAATATGAAACGGCTTGCGGAAAGTGAAAGAATTCATATTCACGACTATCATAAGTCGGAGGTCAGACCTAAACGGAAAATGGCACATATTACCTTTACGGATACGACGGAGCCGGAATATAGGGCTTTATATAAAAATTTATTTTGTGAGGATTAAGCATGAGTGATTACAGAATTTTTGTAGAAAAATTAAAAGAGTTTCAGGTAGAGGCAAGGTCTTTGCAGGCTGACTTAAATCTAAATCTGGGATTGAATTTAAAGAATTTAAGATTTATTAACGTCTATGATTTATTCGGCTTTTCCAAGGATTTGCTGGAGCAGAGCCGCTACCGGGTATTTGGAGAAATCGTAACGGATACGGTATCCGACAGTTTGGATTTAACAAACAAAAAATATATAGCGATAGAATATCTGCCGGGGCAGTTCGACCAGCGGGCTTCCTCCGCCGCCGACTGTGTGAGATTGATTGAGCCTACCGCGAATATCCATATCCGCAGTGGTAAAATCATTATTTTAGACGATGATATTACCGCTGATGAGCTTCTTAAGGTGAAAAAATATATGATAAATGCCGTAGAGGCAAGAGAAAAGGATTTAAGCATACTATCCGATTTGGAAACTGCCGAGATAAAGCCCGTCCATATTTTAGATGGCTTTACGGCAATGACTGCCGACCAGCTGCCGCAGTATGTGAAGGAGCAGGGACTGGCGATGAATGCCGACGATTTGGCTTGCGTGGTGGAATATTTTAAGCAGGAGGGAAGAGACCCTTGGGAAACCGAGCTTCGCATCTTGGATACTTATTGGTCCGACCACTGCCGGCATACAACGTTTAATACGATATTGACGGAGATTAAAATTGATGAGTCCTTTATCAAAAGCGAGCTTGAGGAATCCTTAGATTTATATTTGAATATCCGCAAGGATTTGCAGAGGGAAAATAAAAAGCTGTGTTTAATGGATTTGGCCTGTATCGGTGCCAGATATTTAAGAAAAATCGGCAAGCTGGACGATTTAGAGGAAAGCGAAGAAAATAATGCCTGTTCTATCTTTGTTTCCGTTGATGTCGACGGCAAAGAGGAAAAATGGCTTTTGCAGTTTAAGAATGAAACGCACAATCACCCGACGGAAATTGAGCCTTTCGGCGGTGCTTCCACCTGCTTGGGCGGGGCAATCCGTGACCCGCTGTCCGGGCGTGCCTATGTTTATCAGGCAATGCGGGTGACCGGAGCCGGAAATATTTATTTGGATGTTAAGGATACCCTAGCAGGCAAACTGCCGCAGCGGATTATCTCTACAAAGGCGGCTCAGGGGTATTCCTCCTACGGCAATCAGATTGGGCTTGCGACGACGCATGTTCGGGAAATATACCACGACGATTATGTGGCGAAGCGGCTAGAGGTCGGTGCGGTAGTCGGTGCCGTAAAGGCAGACGTTATCCGGCGGGAATCTCCGGCTAAGGGAGATGTCATATTGCTGCTGGGCGGTAAAACCGGAAGAGATGGTATCGGCGGAGCAACCGGTTCCTCTAAGGAGCATACGGCGAAGTCGATTGAGGTTTGTTCTTCCGAGGTGCAGAAGGGAAATGCTCCGGAGGAAAGAAAAATATCCCATTTATTCAGAAGACCGGAAGTGACAAGGCTGATTAAAAAGTCAAATGATTTTGGTGCCGGCGGCGTCAGCGTAGCTATCGGCGAGCTGGCGGACGGACTGGAGATAATCTTGGATAAGGTTCCGACAAAGTACAGCGGACTAAATGCGACAGAGCTGGCTATTTCTGAATCTCAGGAACGGATGGCAGTTGTCGTTGAGCCTAAGGATACGGAGGAATTTATTCGGTATTGTCATGAGGAAAATATCGAGGTGACCGAGGTTGCCAGAGTGACCGAGGAGCCGCGACTGGTAATGATTTACCGGGGCAGAAAAATCGTCGATTTAAAACGGGAGTTTATTGATTCCGCCGGAGCAAATCATTATGCTGAGGCAAGGATTTTACCGGTTGAAAATAAGAATCCTTTCCTTAAGGAAGCAACAGATTTAAAAACGGGAATTTTAAGTACCCTGCAGAATGAAAACGTCGTAAGTCAAAAGGGCTTAATCGAAATGTTTGACTCTACGATTGGTACGTCTACCGTTTTGATGCCGTTTGGCGGCAAGTATCAAAAAAGTGAAACGCAGGTTTCCGTGCAGAAACTTCCGGTCAAGGACGGATATACGAATACGGCAAGCATTATGGCGTACGGCTATAATCCCTTCCTAGCGAAATGGAGCCCATATCACGGAGCCGAATATGCGGTCATCGAGGCGGTCAGCAAGGTGGTTGCGGCGGGAGCCAGATATAATAAAATGCGGTTTTCCTATCAGGAGTATTTTGAAAGAATGCATACTGCGGATTCTTGGGGCAAGCCTTTGGCGGCTTTGCTGGGGGCATTAAAAATGCAGATGGAGCTTGAGCTTCCGTCTATCGGCGGCAAGGATTCAATGAGCGGTACCTTTCAGGATATTTCCGTTCCCCCGATGCTGATGGCATTCGGTATTACGACAGTTCATGCGGATTCCGTGATTTCTACGGATTTTAAACAGCCGGGAAGCAGGCTTTATTTAATAAAACATCATCATAATGAGAATTATACGCCGAACACAGAGGAATTAAAGGATAATTTCGATTTTGTTTCGGATAATATAGAAAACAAGAAAATTATCAGTGCCTATGCCTTAGGCTTTGGCGGATTAACGGAGGCATTGTGTAAAATGGCATTCGGGAACCGCATTGGCTTTGATATTCAATACAGGGAGGAACTGCTTTCCGCCTATGACTACGGCTCAATTTTGGTGGAAGCCTGTGAAGAGCTGAACTATAACAATGCGGTTTATTTAGGACGGACAACAGAACAGGAAACCGGAGTATTCAATCAGATTTCCTTTACCTTAGCCGAGCTGGAGGAGGCTAACACGAAGCGGTTTACCTCCGTGTATAAGGATAAGGGGGATAATCAATGTGCTATGATGGCGATGAAGCCTTATCAGAAAAAGATTCAGCCTCTTAAGAATAAGGACGAGGTTGTGGCTTATTTTCCGGTATTCCCGGGAACGAACTGTGACTATGATACAGAAAAAGCCTTTCAGCGTGCCGGGGCGAGAATACAGACTACGGTGTTTAAAAATTTAACCGGCAATGATATTTTTTCCTCTATTGAGGAAATGGCAGAACAAATTGATTCCTGTGATATTTTAGTCTTATCCGGCGGCTTTAGTGCCGGAGATGAGCCGGACGGAAGCGGTAAATTTATAGCTAATGTCTTGAATCAGGAAAAGGTAAAGGACGCCGTTCATAGGCTTTTAGCCCGCAAGGGATTGATACTTGGCATCTGCAACGGCTTTCAGGCGTTGGTTAAATCCGGCTTGCTGCCATACGGAAGGCTGGGGACGGTGACAAAGGGATCGCCGACCTTATTCAGAAATGATATAAACCGGCATATTTCCCAAATTGTTTCTACAAAGGTTATGACCAACTCATCTCCGTGGCTTTCCAGCTATGAGGGCGGCGAGATACACAGCATTGCCGTAAGTCACGGCGAAGGAAAGTTTGTGGTATCCGAGGCTATGGCAAAAGAGCTTTATGAAAACGGACAAATTGCCTTCCAGTATGTAGATGAGCTTGGAAATGCAAGGGCTGATTCCCCGTATAATCCGAACGGGTCCTCCTATGCTATTGAGGGAATTATTTCTAAGGACGGACTGATTCTCGGAAAGATGGGACACTCTGAGCGGTATGAGAAAAACTTATTTAAGAATATTGCCGGTAATAAAGAACAGGATATATTCAAAAATGCAGTAAATTATTTTAAAAGGTAAAGAGGAGAAAAGTATGGAAAAGAAAGAAATGCTTTATGAAGGAAAGGCAAAGCAGGTATTTGCCACGGAAGATGAGAATATTATCATTATGCATTATAAGGATGACGCAACGGCTTATAACGGAATCAAGAAGGCGTCTATCAATAATAAGGGCGTTTTAAACAACAAGATTACGACCATTATCTATAAGAAGCTTCAAGAGGCAGGGATTCCTACGCATTACATTGATACCCTAAACGACCGGGACCAGCTTTGCAGGAAGGTAAAGATTTTACCGCTTGAGGTTATTGTCCGCAATATTATTGCTGGCTCTATGTCTAAACGACTGGGGATTCCCGAGGGAACAAAACCGGAGAATACCATATTTGAGATTTGCTATAAGGACGACGCATTAGGCGACCCGCTGATTAACGACCATCATGCCGTAGCCCTTGGGGCAGCTACCTATGAGGAACTGAATACAGTGTATGATTTAACGGCTAAGGTCAACCGTGAGCTTCAAAAGATGTTTGCGGAGGTCGGAGTAATCCTTGTAGATTTCAAGGTTGAGTTTGGTAAAACCAGCGACGGGCAAATCGTGTTGGCAGATGAAATTTCTCCGGATACGGCTCGTCTGTGGGACGCTGAAACGAATAAGAAGCTGGATAAGGATAGATTTAGAAGAGATTTAGGTGATGTAATTTCTGCTTATGAGGAAATTTATCGCCGTTTGCAGACTATTAAGTAATTCAGACAAATCATAATAAAGGAAGAGATTTATGAACTTTGACGATGTATTGGATAGAGAACTGCATGAGGAGTGCGGAGTATTTGGGGTGTATGGGGTCAGCAATGCGGCTGAGGTATCCTATTTCGGTCTTCACTCCCTGCAGCACCGCGGTCAGGAGGGGTGCGGGATTGTCACCTCAGACGGCGGGCAGCTAAAGAGAATAAAGGGAATCGGACTGGTATCTGAGATATTCAACGATACGAATCTAAAGGGGCTGACCGGCAATATGGCGATAGGTCATGTCCGGTATTCCACAGCCGGCGGCGGCGGAATCGAAAACGTACAGCCGTTTTTGTTTAATCATCATACCGGAAATTTCGCACTGGCTCATAATGGAAATTTGGTTAATTCCAATGAGTTAAAACGATATTTGGAGGAAAAGGGAAGTATATTCCAGTCTACCTCCGACAGCGAAGTGTTAGCTCACTTGATTAAAAAAGACGCCGACCGTTCAAAATGGGTATATTCCATTATGGAGGCCCTGCAAATGATTGAAGGAGCCTTTGCGTTTTTGATTATGACGGGAGATAAGCTGTATGCCTGCCGGGATAAGTACGGACTTCGTCCTTTATCCATCGGCAAGCTGAATGGAGGCTATGTTGTTTCCAGTGAAACCTGTGCTTTTGAGGTAATCAATGCTAAATTTATCCGCGATATTGAGCCGGGCGAGGTTGTGGTTATTGATGAAAAGGGAATAACCAGCTATGATTATTCCAAATTCAAAAAGTATCATATGTGTGCTATGGAGTATATTTATTTTTCTCGTCCGGACAGCGATGTCGAGGGAAGAAACGTCCATGCATTCCGTAAGGACAGCGGAAGAATTTTATATCGGGAATGTCCGGTGGAGGCGGATATCGTTATCGGTGTTCCGGATTCCAGCCTTTCTGCCGCAATCGGCTATGCCGAGGAAAGCGGTATTCCCTATGAAATGGGACTGATAAAAAATAAATATGTCGGACGTACCTTTATTCAGCCCTCTCAAAGCATGAGAGAAAAGGGCGTGCGTATGAAGCTGTCGGCGGTAAGCAGCATCGTCAAGGATAAACGAATCGTGCTGATTGACGATTCCTTAGTGCGGGGAACGACCTGCCGCAGAATCGTCGCTCTGCTGAAGGAGGTTGGAGCAAGGGAAGTACACGTCCGAATCGCTTCGCCTCAGATTACGAATCCTTGCTTTTACGGGGTTGATACCTCTACCTATGAGGAATTGATTTCCGCTCATAAAAGCGTAGAAGAGGTAAGACAAAGCATTGGGGCGGATTCCTTATACTTTTTGTCAAAGGAAGCCCTGTTTGAGGCGGCAAGACGGGAGGATTTATGCCTTGCCTGCTTTACGGGCAATTATCCGACCGCATTATATAAATCAATTAAAGACGCAAATAAAGACGGAAAATTCTAGGAGGATATAAAAATGGGTTCTAAAGCGTATGGCTCATCCGGAGTAGATTTGGAAGCCGGATATGAGGTAGTAAGAAGAATAAAAAAGCACGTTGCTTCAACCAACCGCACAGGCTGTATGGGGAATATCGGTGCCTTTGGCGGAATGTTTGATTTATCTCAGTTAAATGTCAAGGAGCCGGTTTTGGTATCCGGGACAGACGGTGTTGGAACAAAGCTTAAGCTGGCTTTTGAAATGGATAAGCATGACACGATTGGCATTGACGCTGTTGCGATGTGCGTCAATGACGTTTTGGCTCAGGGGGCTGAACCGTTATTTTTCTTGGATTATGTGGCAGTAGGTCATAATGAGCCGGAAAAAATCGAAGCTATTGTCGCAGGCGTAGCCGAGGGCTGCCGGCAGGCAGGTTGTGCCTTGATTGGCGGCGAAACTGCCGAAATGCCGGGAATGTACGGCGAGGGAGAATACGATATTGCCGGATATACGACCGGCGTCGTGGAAAAGGCTAAGCTGATTGACGGCTCTAAGGTTAAGGTCGGAGACGTATTGGTAGGGATTGCCTCCAGCGGAGTACATTCTAACGGCTTTTCCTTGGTTAGAAAAATTATCGCTGATAATCATATTGATTTGCATTCCTATCATCCCGAGCTTGGCGGTGTAGTCGGAGATGTTCTTTTAACGCCGACCAGAATATACTGCAAGCAGGTTTTAGATGTAATCCGGCAGGTAGACGTTCATGGCGTAGCCCATATTACCGGCGGCGGCTTTGACGAAAATATTCCGCGGATTTTATCTGAGGGAATGGGACTTTCGATTCAGGAGGGCTCTTGGCCCATATTGCCGGTATTTCAATTCTTGGAAAAGTACGGAAATATAGACCATAGGGAAATGTTTAATATCTATAATATGGGAATCGGTATGGTCCTTGCCCTAGATAAAAAAGATGCTAAAAAAGCGATTGAAATTTTAGGCACTTACGGCGATAATGCCTATGTCATCGGGTCAATTACCTCCAGCGGCATTGTGGAAATCAAATAATATGAAAAGGATAGCTATATTTGCCAGCGGAAGCGGAACAAATTTTGAAGCATTAGTCACGGCGTGCGAAACCGGAAAGATTAACGGAAAAGTAGTTTTGCTTGTCTGTGATAAAAAAAAGGCATTTGTGGTGGAACGGGCTAAAAATCACGGAATAGATAGTTTTGTTTTTTCGGTAAAGAATTATGAAACGAAGGAAGCCTATGAAGCTCAAATCGTTGAAAAATTAAAGGAATACCAAATAGATTTAATTTGTCTTGCCGGATATATGAGAATGTGCGGAAATACGCTTTTAGAGTCCTATGAGGGGAAAATCGTCAATATTCACCCTGCCCTGCTTCCGGCATTCAAGGGAGCCCATGCCATTTACGACGCTTATGTCTATGGGGTTAAGGTATTTGGGGTGACGGTGCATTTTATAGACCATGAAATGGATTGCGGAACAATTATCGCACAAAGAGCATTTGAGTATACAGAAGGACAAACCTTAGAAGAGGTAGAGGCTAAGATTCATGAAATTGAGCATGAGCTTTATCCGGAGGTTGTTCGGAAATTATGTGAAGGAGAATAGTATGAAAAGAGCATTACTTAGTGTCAGTGATAAAACAAATCTAGTGGATTTTGCTAAGAAGCTGGTGGAATGCGGATATGAAATTATTGCCACCGGCGGTACGATGAATCTTTTAAAGAATCATGGTGTAAAGGTTATAAATATTGAAGATATTACCGGCTTTCCGGAAATTTGCGAGGGGCGGGTCAAAACCCTTCATCCTAAGGTACACGGAGCTTTGCTGGCTAGAAGAGATAAGCCGGAGCATTTAAAGGAAATTAAAGATAATGGCATAGAGCTGATTGATTTAGTCTGCGTCAATCTATATCCCTTTAAGGCAACGATTGCTAGACCGGACGTGACGACGGAGCTGGCGATTGAAAATATTGATATTGGCGGACCGTCTATGCTGCGTTCTGCTGCCAAGAATTTTGCCTCTGTGACGGTCATCTGCGACCCTAAGGATTACGATACGGTAATTGATGAAATTAAAGCAAACGGGGATACGACCTACGAAACACGGTTTAAGCTGTCTGCCAAGGCCTATACCCATACAGCAGAATACGATTCTATGATTGCCGCCTATATGCGGGAAAAAGCGGGATTAAATGAAAAGCTGTTTATCGAGGGGGATTTGGTTTCTTCCTTGAGATATGGCGAAAATCCGCATCAAAATGCTAAATTTTATGCTTTGGATAAGACTTTGCCGTTTTCGCTTGCTACGGCGAAGCAGCTGCATGGCAAAGAGCTGTCCTATAACAATATTCAGGATGCGAATGCCGCTTTGCAGATTGTGGCAGAATTCGACGAGCCTTTTGTAGTAGGCTTAAAACACATGAATCCGTGTGGGGCAGCCGTTGGAAAAGACGTTGTCGATGCATGGAATAAGGCGTATAATGCAGACAGCGTATCTATTTTCGGCGGGATTGTTGCGACAAACCAGACGATAACCAAGGAAGTTGCTTTACTGATGAAGCCTATTTTCCTAGAGGTTATTTTGGCACCGCATTTTGATGAAGAGGCAATCGCCGTATTTGAAAAGAAAAAGAATATCCGGCTGATTGAGGTCAATATGGCAAAGGATTATCAGAAAACGAAGCACATGGTTGCCGTGACGGGAGGACTTTTAGTTCAGGACGCGGATAATTACTGCACGACCAAGGAAATTACCAAGGATATGAATGTGACAAAGACACCTCCTACGGACGAGCAAATCAATGATATGAACTTTGCTTGGAGGATTGTAAAGCATGTAAAATCCAATGCCATCGTCGTTGTCAAAAACGGCGTCACTGCCGGAATCGGTGCCGGTCAAATGAATAGAATCGGTTCTGCCCGGTTAGCGATTGAGCAGGCTCATGCTTTGGGAATAACGGAGGGACTGATTTTAGCGTCAGACGGTTTTTTCCCATTTGATGATACCGTTAAATATGCCACTCAAAATGGAGTTTGTGCAATCGTACAGCCCGGCGGAAGCGTAAGAGATGAAGATAGCATCATAGCCGCAAATGAGGCATCTATTCCTATGCTGGTTGTCGGAATGAGGCATTTTAAGCATTAATATGGCAAAGGTTTTAGTTGTTGGTGGCGGTGGAAGAGAGCATGCCATCGTCCATGCGTTAAGCAAATCAAGCAAGGTTAGTGAAATATATGCGGCACCCGGAAATGCGGGAATTGCTAAGCTTGCTATGTGTGTTAATATACAGGATAATGACGTTGAGGCTTTGGTGGAATTTGCCAAGGCGGAACAGATAGATTTAGTGGTTGTCGGTCCGGAGGCGGCTCTTGCCGTCGGAATTGTCGATGAGATGACGAAGGCGGGAATAAAGGCATTTGGTCCGACGAAGGCAGCCGCTCAAATTGAATGCAGCAAAAGGTTTGCAAAGGATTTAATGCTGAAGTATAATATACCTACAGCAAGGTATAAGGTTTTTGACCGATATGACGAAGCGGTTTCCTTTGTGAAAATTTCTCCGCTTCCTACCGTTTTAAAATATGACGGACTGGCTGCTGGCAAGGGTGTTGTAGTTGCTACGACCTATGACGAGGCAGTCGAGGCATTGAAGGATATGCTTCTTAATGATAAATTCGGACACGGCAAGGTAGTTATAGAGCAGTATCTTGAAGGACCGGAGTTTTCCTTTATGTGCTTCGTAGACGGAGAAAAGGTTTATCCGCTGGAAATGGCACAGGACCATAAGCGGGCATACGATTATGATTTAGGTCCAAACACCGGAGGAATGGGGGCATATTCTCCGCTTCCGTTTATTACGGAGGAGGATTATGCGTATGCCTTGAATGAAATTATGATTCCGACTGCTAAGGCTATGGTTATGGAAGGCGTACCGTTTAAGGGCGTTTTGTACGGCGGTTTAATGAAAACGAAAAAGGGAATTAAGGTTATCGAATTTAACTGCCGGTTTGGTGACCCGGAAACCGAGGTTGTTCTGCCAAGGCTTTCCAGCGACATATACGATGCCTTTATGGCGGTTATCGAAGGAAAGAAGCCTGTTTTGGAATGGGAAAAGTGCTATACCATCGGTATTGTTCTTGCCAGCAAGGGCTATCCGGGAAGCTACGAAAAGGGCTATGTGATTGAAAATGCGGATTCTGACGATATTTATCACATGGGGACAAAGGTAGATGAAAACGGAAATTTAATTACAAACGGCGGTCGGGTATTGTTCGCTGTTGCCAAGGGAGAAACGCTGGAGGATGCTAATCAAAAGGCAAACGCATTAGTCAGCCAAATCCATTGTGACAATTTATTTCATAGGACAGACATCGGAGCAAAAGCATACAAAAAAAGTTAGGTGATTTTATGGCTGTAATTATCAGCGGCAGGGAGCTTGCCGCCAAAAAAAGAGAATATATGGCGAATCAGGTCATAATGCTTGAAAATAAATACGGACGGCGTCCGCATTTGGCAGTAATTTTGGTTGGGGAAGATGCCGGCTCTGTTTCCTATGTGAAGGGAAAGGAAAAGGCTTGTCATGAGGTAGGACTTGTGAATACGACCATTGTCCGACCGACAACCATTACTCAGTCTGAGCTTTTAGCTATTATAGACGAACTGAATAAAGATGATAAAATTGATGGTATTTTAGTACAGCTTCCTCTTCCGAAGCATATCAATCAGACCTTTATCATTAATTCTATCCGTCCGGATAAAGATGTTGACGGGTTCCACCCTGAAAACGTTGCGAGTCTGTATTTGAAGCAGCCTGGAATTATTCCCTGTACTCCGAAGGGAATTTTGGAGGTTTTGGATAGTGCCGGCATAGAAATTGAAGGAAAAAAGGCTTGCGTTATCGGCAGAAGCAATATTGTTGGTCTGCCTGTCAGTAAGCTTTTGCTGGATAAAAATGCAACGGTCACAATCGCCCACAGCCGAACGAAAAATTTAAAGGAAGTCACCAAGGACGCAGATATTTTAATTGCGGCGGTGGGGAAGCCTTTATTTGTCACCAGCGATATGGTGAAGGACGGAGCTGTCGTGATTGATGTCGGCGTCAACCGCAATCCGCTGAATAATAAGCTGTGCGGAGATGTGGATTTTGAAAATGTTAAGGATAAGGTAGCCTACATCACCAAGGTCCCGGGGGGAATAGGTCCGATGACGATTACCTGTTTAATTGAAAATACAATAGAATGCTTTATCAAGCACTTGGAGGATTAGAAGTATGATTGAACGTTATAGCCGAGCAGTAATGCGTAAAATATGGACGGAAGAAAATAAATTTAATGCGTATTTGAAGGTTGAAATCTTAGCTGACCGGGCTTGGAGCGAGTTAGGGGTTATTCCTAAGGAGGACGTAGATAAGATTGAAGCTAACGCAAAATTCGATATTGCCAGAATTTACGAAATAGAAAAACAGACAAAGCATGATGTTGTTGCCTTTACCAGAGCCGTAAGCGAATCCTTAGGCGAGGAACGTAAGTGGGTTCATTACGGACTGACCTCCACCGACGTTGTCGATACGGCAAACGGCTATTTGATGAAGCAGGCAAATGATATCTTATTACAGGATATTGAAGAATTTATGGCTGTGCTGTATAAGCAGGCTTTACGGTTTAAGAATACTCCCTGCATCGGAAGAACGCACGGAATCCATGCCGATATTACCAGTTTTGGACTGAAATGGGTTTTATGGCATGAGGAAATGACTAGAAATTTAGCTAGATTTAAAGAAGCACGGCGTCAGATTGAAGCCGGTAAAATGAGCGGAGCCGTCGGCAATTTTGCGAATATTCCGCCGTTCATTCAGGATTATGTTTGTGAAAAATTGGGAATTGAATCTGCTAATGTTTCTACACAGGTACTGCAAAGAGACCGCCATGCCTATTATATGGCAAGTTTAGCCTGCATAGCTGCTTCCTTGGAGCAGATGGCGTTTGAAATCCGTTCCTTGCAGAGGACGGAGGTACATGAGTTGGAGGAAGCCTTTACTAAGGGACAAAAGGGGTCTTCGGCTATGCCGCATAAGAGAAATCCGATTTCTTCAGAAAATATCTGCGGCTGTGCTAGGGTTATGCGGGGCTATATGCTGACTTTCTATGAGAATGTAGCCCTGTGGCATGAAAGAGATATTTCTCATTCGGCAACCGAAAGAATTATTTTGCCGGACGCTACAATGCTTTTGGATTATATGCTGAACCGGTTTAAGGGAATACTGGAGAATGTCGTGGTTTATCCGGAGGTTATGCTGGAGAATATTTATAAGACCAATGGGGTTATTTTTGCACAAAGGGTTATGAATGCTTTGATTGAAAAGGGACTTGCCAGAGAGGCGGCGTACGATATGGTCCAGCCGATTGCGATGGTAGCCTATAATGAAAGAAAGGATTATCAGACCCTGCTATGCCAAAATGAAAACGTCATGAAGTATTTAACCCCGGAGGAATTAAAGAATTGCTTTACATTAGAATATTACTTTAAGAACGTGGATTATATTTATAATCGTTGTCATATTGTAGAAAAATAAAAAGCTGAGGGAGTCTAAGCAATGCAGAATGAAAAGATATTAGTCCTTGATTTTGGCGGACAGTATAATCAGCTGATAGCCAGAAGAGTCAGGGAATGTAATGTATACTGTGAGGTTCACCCTTATAGTATGAGTATAGAAAAAATTAAAGAGTTTCAACCGAAGGGAATTATATTTACCGGCGGACCAAACAGTGTTTATGGCGAGGATTCTCCCCTGTGCGATAAAAGAATATTTGAACTGGGGTATCCGATATTAGGTATTTGCTATGGATGCCAGCTTATGGCTCATGTCTTAGGCGGAACGGTTGAGCATGCTCCGGTATCCGAATACGGAAAAACGGTAGTAGATGTAAAAAACGAGGCTGTGCTGTTTCAAAACGTTAAGCCTCAGACAACGGTTTGGATGAGCCATACCGATTATGTCAGCAAGGTGCCGAACGGATTTACGATTACTGCTTGCACCTCTGTCTGCCCGGTGGCGGCTATGGAAAATCCGGCTTTAAAGCTTTATGCCGTACAGTTTCATCCGGAGGTTATGCATTCGGAGGAAGGTATGCAGATGCTTCAAAACTTTGTTTTTGATGTATGCGGCTGCGTAGGTGACTGGAAAATGGCGGATTTTGCTAAATCTACAATCGAAGCAATTAAAAAGAAGGTTGGCAAAGGCAGAGTTTTATGTGCTCTTTCCGGCGGTGTAGACAGCAGTGTTGCCGCTGTACTTTTGTCTAAGGCAGTCGGAGAACAGCTGACCTGTGTGTTTGTCGACCATGGATTGCTTCGCAAGAACGAAGGGGATGAGGTCGAGGCGGTTTTTGGTCCGAATGGTCCGTATAAGCTTCATTTTATCCGGGTAAACGCACAGGAAAGATTTTATGAGAGGCTTAAAGGAGTCACGGAGCCGGAAAGAAAACGGAAGATTATCGGGGAAGAGTTTATTCGTGTTTTTGAAGAAGAGGCAAATAAAATCGGAGCTGTCGATTATTTGGTACAGGGAACGATATATCCCGATGTTATTGAAAGCGGCTTAGGAAAATCTGCCACGATTAAGTCCCATCATAATGTTGGAGGGCTTCCTTCCGTCGTTCATTTTAAAGAAATTATTGAGCCGCTTCGGCTATTGTTTAAGGATGAAGTTCGCAAGGTAGGGCTAGAACTGGGGATTCCGGAGTATTTGGTATATCGTCAGCCTTTTCCGGGACCGGGCTTAGGTATTCGTATTATCGGTGAAGTGACGGCTGAAAAGGTTAGAATCGTGCAGGATGCAGATTTCATCTATCGTGAGGAAATTGCCAAGGCGGGAATTGATAAGGATTTAGGTCAGTATTTTGCCGCATTGACGAATATGCAAAGCGTAGGTGTTATGGGCGATGAAAGAACATACGATTATGCGATAGCACTTCGGGCTGTAATGACATCAGATTTTATGACTGCCGACTGGGCGAGAATCCCTTATGACGTATTGGATATAATCTCAAGGAGAATTGTCAACGAGGTTAGAGGAGTAAACCGGGTATTATTGGATTGCACCTCCAAACCGCCGGCTACGATTGAGTTTGAGTAATCCGAATGCCTGTATTTATTTCTATCATAAAGGCTTGATTAAGTACATGGGTGTTATGTTGAAAGGCAAAATGGAAGTGTTGACCGACCAAAAAACAAAAGATATGATATGGTGCAAAAGCAACACAATGTTTTATAAGGGCGGTGTTACCGATCCAGACTACTGTGTTTTGAAATTCAACGCAGAAAGCGGAAGATATTATTTCGATTTGAAAACAGAGAGTTTTACAATCGAGTGATATAAATTTCCGTTTGTCGGGAAGTTGCAGAGAGCGAGAATCTGAATTTGTAGGGTCAATAGAAAGGAAATTAATTATGAAACATAAGGTGTTGGCGATATGTAAATCATTATTATGGTGTTTTGTTATTTCCAATTGTATCAGGAACATTATCGGTAATTTTATCTTTAGATACTGTTACAACATTATTTTTAAAAGGAACTTTTATGGCGTTAGCTTTAATTCTCCCTGCTATATTTGTTTTTAGTGGTAAATGGAAATGGAGAGAACTTGGATTTGCATCGTTAGATTTAAAAAATTGCAAGAGAGTGTTATATTTTATGCCTCTTCTTGTTGTTTTTGTTCCAGTAGCCATTAAAGGATTTTATATAAAATCAATTGGATATATGCTAGGTAGTTTGTTTCTGTACCTATTTACGGGAATATCGGAGGAAGTATACTTCAAAGGGATAATCCCCCGATATTTAAAAAAGTATTTTTCAACTAAAGGAATATTAATAGCATCCACTTTTATTTTTGCCGCCGGGCATATCGCAAATGTTTTTACAGCAAATAATGTATTTGAGATTGTATTAACTGTACTGAATGCTTTGATTTTTGGGTAGCTTGCAATGGAGATAACTATATTATCATCCAATATTATTCCTGCAATCTTGTTGCATTTCCTATTTGATTTTGAAACAAAGATTGTAGTGATAAACGGCAAAGAATTGTTGATTGCGGAGATTGTGAGAGGAACGTTTATGCTAATAATAGCTTGTTGGCTTTACGTTGTTATATGTAAACAAAAAGATGTGTTATAACATTGAAAGGCACGCTGAGCTTTCAGTTTGGCTTTCTGATTTTATAACGAAAGAAATATATCAGGAGATAGTTGACGGAATGTTATAACAAATGTTATAATTTTTTTGTTATAACAATTTATGGTACCAACGAGAGAGGTGTGGATATGAATTTTAGAGAAAAAGTCAAGAAAGTAAGGATTGAAATAGGCTATAGTCAAGAGCAACTGGCACGAGAATTAGGTGTAAGCTTTGCAACAATAAATCGTTGGGAAAATGGAAAATCAGAACCTCGACAAATGGCGTTAAATACATTTGAGCATTTTTGCATTCTGCACAAAATAAATTTAGAGGAGAAATAATAGATATGGTTACACTTGGTGAGAGTTACGATATAAATTATGATATGATAAATGTGGATGCAGAATGGAATGACAGTGAAAAAGCTGAATTGACAATGCATACCATTCATGCATATCCAGCAAAGTTTCCTGCGTTTATTGCATCAAAAGCATTTGAATATGCAAAAAACGAAGGTGTAGAAATAAATAAAGTAGCGGACATTTTTTGTGGATGTGGAACGGTGGCACTTGAATCTAAAATACATAATTATGATTTTTGGGGATGCGACATAAATCCCTGTCTCTTATACACATCTGACGCTGCCGACGAACTCTAGGGTGTAG
>ENA-UAOM01000167-UAOM01000167.1-human-gut-metagenome-genome-assembly--contig:-NODE-167-length-22678-cov-7.966804_pt1 | contig 22678 bp, 16 predicted proteins | sample MGYA00243468_ERZ654555 | MGnify/ENA primary metagenome ERZ654555 (study PRJEB26926, sample SAMN06164434) | human gut metagenome | biome: ENVO:00009003; feature: ENVO:2100002; material: ENVO:00002003... | reverse complement strand
CTACACCCTAGAGTTCGTCGGCAGCGTCAGATGTGTATAAGAGACAGGTTCATAACAGCTTCTGCCTGTTTAACCAAAGACCCCTTGATTTCATCATGATAAACCAATTCATTTCGTTCATCAAAATATCCTATTTTTACAAAAGAGCCGGGGACAAATTTTTCTGGTTTTCATAAAACATCAGCATTCCCGCATAAGTAATCTTACCATTACGTATTAAATTCAGTTTATTCATTAATTCTTCTTTTGTTAAAGTAATATCGTTAGGGGAAAGCCGTTTATTTTCAAGTCCCCGCTCCTTAAAAATTCTAAAAGAGTCATTATCAAATTCCTCTAATGCCAAATCTTCAATTTCCATCGAATCCCAGCTTTTTCCCATTTTTTTCATCATAAATGAAGTTAATGCCGTACCTTCTAAAATCTGCTTGGTAGCACCGCTGCGATAATGAACCTTACCATGGTATGTGATTACTTGATTGACTTGAGGGGTAATGATTTCAATATACGGCAGTTCTTTATCATATTTTAAATTAACATCACAGACTATTCCTAGGGACGACTTAATCTTATTTGGTATATCCTCAAGGAGCTTTCTTAAATTCTTAAGTTCGATGACTTCTCCTTTATCATTGACGCCTATATATAATTTGCCGCCAAAGGCATTGGCATAGCCACATATCCATTCAAGGTATTCATCTCGCCAAAATTCTTTATATTCGATAACCTGTGTTTCCATAAATACCCTCCAGCTCATTGCCTATCATGTATAAATCATACCATAATAACCAAGTGGCTGGGAGGTTTTTCATAATGGATAAAAACAATACGAAGTGAATGCTTTAACTTTGATTTTATCCCCTAAAACGATGTTTTTTTACATGGAGTCCAAGAATGCATTAATTCTATATAATTTTCAATTTGTTTAAACACTTTCTCCGGCAAACTGCCGCGTGTATAAATCATAGTATTTTCCTCTTTGAGATAATAAATTCTCATGACTGCCGATTTCGACAATTCTTCCCATATCCATAACTACAATAACATCGGCATCCTGAATCGTCGAAAGACGGTGAGCGATAATCAGGCTCGTTTTATCCGACATCAGCAAATGCATGGCGTCCTGTATTCTCTTTTCCGTTCTCGTATCTACCGAAGAGGTTGCCTCATCTAAAATCAGAATTTTAGGCTTTGCCAAAAACGCCCGGCAAATAGACAGCAGCTGTCTTTGTCCCTGACTCAGATTGCTGCCGCCCTCGCTTAATACCGCATCATAGCCGCCCTTCATCTGGCGGATAAAGGAATCACAGCTGCATTTGACAGCCGCCTCTATCATTTCCTCATCGGTTATCTCGGGATTGGCGTACTTTAAATTATTGCGGACAGTATCATGGAACAAAACTGTATCCTGCAATACAATACCGATATGCTTCCGCAAATCCTCAGCGGAAATATCGGATATATTTACTCCGCCGATACGGATTGCTCCGCTTTGAATATCGTAAAATCGCATTAAAAGATTGACAACCGTCGTTTTCCCCGAGCCGGTCGCCCCGACAAGAGCTACCCGCTGTCCCTGCTGAACCTCAAGATTAAACTGAAATAAAACCTGCTTTTGAGGAACATAAGAAAAATCAACATTTTCAAAGGATACATTTCCGGTCAAATCCTCCATCTGCGTTTCTCCGGATTTATCCTCTGCCTTCTCATCTAAAACATGGAATACCCGCTCGGAAGACGCCAGTGCCGTTTGGAGCTGTCCGTATAGCTGAGCTATCTCATTAATCGGACGGGAAAACTGCTTGGCATAAATAATAAACGCAGAAATAATACCGATAGATATGATATTTTCAAAGGCAAAATAACCGCCGAAGGCCGCAATAATAACAAAGCCGATATTGTTTATCGCATTCATAATCGGACCCATTGAGCCGCCAAGAATTTCGGCTATAATTCCCGTCTTCGTCAGTTCGGCAGAGGTTTGACCGAATTCGCGGATGACTTCCTCCTCCTTGGAAAATGCCTGTACCGTTTTATGCCCGACAACCATTTCCTCCACCGTACCATTTAGTCTTCCCAGCAGTATCTGCCGCTTGGAATAAAATTTACGCATCGCTTTAGACAAATACTTTGTCGCCACAACCGTCAGCACGACAATGACGCAGGATAACAATGCCAGCTGCCAGCAGGTAATAAACATCATAATCACCGTACCCAAAATCATCAGGATTCCCGAAAACAAAGACCCCAGCGTCTGAGCGAGCGTATTGGAAATATTGTCTACATCGTTCGTCATTCGGCTCATAATATCGCCGTGGGAATGCGTATCAAAATAGGCAATCGGTAAATTGATAATTTTATGAAATAAATCTCTTCTCATTCTTTTGACAATTCTCTGGGACAAAACCGCACTCAAAATACCCTGCAATAAATTAAATAAAGACAGAATAATGTATAAGGCACCCATCCAAATCAAAACAGCCGGAAGAGAATTATACCTCCCCTCATCAATAAAATCTATGGCATTGCTTTGAAGCCGCGGCGTAAAAACCTGACATAGCACGACGATGATGATTGCCGCAAGCAGGGCGATTACAATTTTCAGTTCCGCCTTAAAATACCCCGTCAGCCGTTTTATGGCACCGCGGCTATCCTTTGCTTTTTCTCCGGTACCGAAATTTCTTGGTCCCCGTCCGCCAAACCGCATTTCAACCGCCGGAGTTCCGCCCTCTTTCTTTGCAGTAGTTGCCCCCGTCTTTAGAATTTTCACGGATAGGGCAAGCTCTTCCTCTGTCAAAATTCCCTCCTGCTGGGCGGTCCGCTTAGCGTCGTTTAGCTTTTGCCGCATTTCTTCCGAAAGCACTCCCTTTTTCCTGTATTCGCCTTCGGCTTCATTCAAAGTTTTCTGCCATTCTTCCTTATTCACCGGAAACGCCTCCCTTCAGCTGTGAATTATAAATCTCCTGATAAATCGGACTGGATTCTAAAAGCCTGTCATGCGTTCCGACATCGGCAATCGTTCCCTTATCCAAAACCACAATACGGTCGGCATCCTTAATTGAGGCGATTCTCTGCGTAATAATCAGCTTCGTCGTATCCTGATAGTTTTTCTTTAACGCCTGATAAAGCATACTCTCCGTCTTTAAATCCAAGGCACTGGTCGTATCGTCAAAAATCAATATCTCCGAATTTTTTAAAATACACCTTGCTATATTTATACGCTGCTTCTGTCCGCCGCTTAGGCTCATTCCCTTTTCCGCCACCAGCGTATAATAGCCGTCCTCCTTTGCCTCAATAAAATCCGCAGCCTGAGCTATCTCAGCAGCCTGCTTTACCTCCTCTAAGGACGCCTCCCGGCTTCCCCATGCGATATTTTCATAGATACTAGCGGAGAAAAGCTCACTCTTCTGCAATGCGATGGAAACTCTTTTTCTTAAATCGTCAACCCGGTAATCCTTGACATTGATATCGTCAATCAAAACCTCACCGTCCGTACAGTCATAAAATCTCGGCAGCAAGTGAACTAAGGACGTTTTTCCGCTTCCCGTAGAGCCTAATATCCCGATGGTTTCGCCCGGCTCGACCACTAAATTGAGATGACTTAAAACATTGACATTGGGACTGTCCGGATAAGCAAAGCTGACATTTCTCAGCTCCAACTTCCCCTTAACCGCCGGAATCCCGGCAAAGGAGCCGTCCGTTATTACCGGGAGCGTATTTAAAACCTCCTTCAGCCGCTTGGCAGAGGTCATTGCCCGGGATACTGTCTGAAATAAATTCGCCATATTTAAAATAGCCATCAGGATTCTGGAAACATAGGTAATTGCCGCAATAATTTCACCCGTAGTCACTCCGGTTTGATTTTTAACGTCGATTCCCCCGATATATATGATAGCTACTACGCTTAAATTCAAAATTACATTCGTAATCGGACTCATATAGCTGAATAGCTTTAAAACATAAAGCTGTACCTTCACCAGCCGTTCATTCGCCTGATTGAAGCGGGCTTCCTCATATTCCTCCTTGGCGTAAGCCTTAATCACTCTGGCTCCACCGACATTTTCCTGCATAATAGAATTTAATTTATCCAGTCTGTCTTGAAGTTCCTTAAACTGCGGCTTAGTTTTGACGATAAAAAAGATGACAAATACAATAACAAGAGGCAGGGTACACGCCACAACGACGCCGAAACTTAAATCAAGGAATAAGAGGCAGGCAATTCCGCCGACAAACAGCATAAAGGTTCTGACGAAGCCCCGAATCAACGAGCTTACCATATTCTGCACCTGCGTCACATCATTGGTTATCCTCGTCACCAAGGACCCGGTTGAAAAATCATCGGTCTGTTCAAAGGAAAAATGCATAACCCTGCTAAAGCAGTCCACCCGTAAATCATGGGCGAATTTCTGCGAGCATAGATTCGCAAAAACTCCGCTCAATACTCCGAAGATTCCTCCTAAAATTACGGAGCCTATCATCCAAAGACCGGTAGTCAGCACTACATTCAAATTCCCAACTCCGCCCGCATGAACGCCAAGAACGCCGTCGTCGACGATTTTTGCCATAAGGTTCGGCTGCAATAAATCCATGCATACCTCGCCAATCATAAAAACAGGTGCCCAAATCGCATAATACCAATATTTCTTAATATATTTCATCATTTTCTTTTACCGCAGCCATGACCGAACAAATCCTCCTCATAGCATTCCTTCCATCCCTGATATACCTTAGTCAATAAATCATAAAGGCTTTCACATTCCTCATCGGTCAAGGAATTAAAAAGCAAGGTTTCCTCACGCTCGTTTTCTGCCAAGGCTTCCTTTACCTTAGCCATACCAAGCTCCGTAAGCTCCAAAAGGATTCTTCTTTTATCCGCTTCGTCCTTCGTCCGCCGAATATAGCCGAAGCCTTCCATTTTTAATATAATTTCACTGACGGAGCCGGATTTAATCCGGAGCCGCTCCTGCAATTCTCTTTGCGGAATTTTTCCTTCCTTAAATAAAATAATTAAAATGCGGTACTGTCCTATCCTTTTTCCTCTTCGATGGTATAAAAAGTGTCCGCATTGTTCCAATGTTCTTAAAAGCTCTGCCCTTTCCATTATATCACCCGGTTTTATTTTATACCTTTCTCCGAAAAATATCAAGGTACCTTGATATTTTAAAATGAACTTTTTATGTTTTTTTGCGTAAAAAAATACCCCAAAGCAGACTTACAATAATTTGAAGGTCGCCAATCCCCATGGAGATTGTTCTTTATTCCTTCACTTATCTTATTCGTCTGCTTTGGAGATATCCTAGCACTTCAAAGCCTGTTTTAATCTTATTTAGACCTTTTTTTCCTTTTCTGCTTCAAATTAACAATGATTACGTTGTCCTCCTCTAAGGACTGCGTCTGTTCTGCCTCCTCATATTCACAAGCATCCTCGGTGATTGCCTTCGTAGTGCTTTCATTGAAAAATCTGGCATACGCCGTATCTATGGCAACGCAAACCTTATCCTCTAAAGAGGAATAATACTTTGTATTCATCTTGATGATTATTTTCGCTGAGCCAAAGGTACCGTGAACATTTACGACATCGCCCAACTTCTCGACAATATCCTTCTTAATTTCAAAGGAATACTCCTTTACCCGTTCAAAGGCACTGCTTCCGCTAAAGACAAGATTTTCCGGACGGATTCCGTAGACGATACGGCGTCCCTCGTAATTTTTCAACAGTTTTTCTTGGTCGCCGGTCAAAGGGATTTTATCCTCTGTATCATCCGGAAGAAAATTGCCCTTTTCAATTCTGCCATGCATAAAATTCATTGCCGGAGTACCGATAAAGCCTGCCACAAACATATTATTCGGGTGGAGATAGACCTCATTCGGCTCGCCGATTTGCTGGATAAAGCCGTCCTTCATTACAACGATTCTTGAAGCCATTGTCATAGCCTCAATCTGGTCGTGCGTGACATAAATCGTCGTGGCACCTACATCCTCGTGTATTCTGACGATTTCGCTCCGCATGGCAACACGCAGCTTGGCGTCTAAGTTGGACAGCGGCTCGTCCATTAAAAATACCTTAGGTCTTCTGACGATGGCTCTTCCCAAAGCGACCCGCTGCCGCTGTCCGCCGGATAATGCTCGCGGCTTGCGGTCTAGGTACGGCGTCAGCTTAAGAATTTTTGCCGCCTCTTGGACCCGGCGGTCGATTTCCTCCTTTGGAACCTTTCTCAGTTTCAGGGCATATGCCATATTGGCGTATACCGTCATTTGCGGATACAAAGCATAGGACTGGAATACCATCGCAATATCTCTGTCCTTCGGGGCAGCGGTATTCATTAGTTTATCGTCGATGTAAAACTCGCCATAGGTAATTTCTTCAAGTCCCGCAATCATACGCAGGGTCGTGGATTTTCCACAGCCGGAGGGACCGACGAATACGATAAATTCTTTATCCTTAATTTCAATATTGAAATCATGAACGGCATGAACGCCGCTGTCATACACCTTATTTACATTTACCAGTTTTACCGTAGCCATATCATTGTATCTCCTTCTTTACCGTTTCCCGGCTTCCCATAGCCGGAATCGCTCCAAAGCGTGTTGTCGTATAGGCACCGCAGCGGCATGCCATATCCAAAAGTTTTTGATAATCCAAAGAATCAGAATCCAAAAGCTGGGCGAGGAAGGCACCAAAAAAGGAATCTCCCGCTCCCGTAGTATCTACGGCGTGAACCCGATATCCCGGATGATAATAGCTTCGCCCGTCCGGCAAAACTAGTCTAGCACCCTTACTGCCGTAGGTAATAAGCAATATTTTAAGAGGGTTGGCAAACAGCTTTTTTACAGCCTCGTCCTCAGAGCCTTCCATAATAAATTCCAATTCATCCGAACCGAGCTTTAGAATATCGGCATACGGAAGATAGGCCTTTACCACCTTCTTAAGTTCATTTTTATCCTCCCATAAATTGAATCTTAGGTTTGGGTCAAAGGCAATCAAGGCTCCATTTTCCTTTGCCCGGCGAATCAAATCATCGTGGGTTTTTCTTGCTTCCTTTGTTTTCAGTGCCACACTGCCGAACTCTAATATATCTCCCTTTAAAAACTTTACGTCCTTAAAATCCTCCGGCGTAAAGTACAGGTCTGCCGCCATTTTGCGGTAAAAGGAAAATTCCCGTTCCCCGTCTGCGGAAAAGCTGACAAAGGCTAAAGAGGTATCGTACTTACTGCTTTTAGAAATAAAGCGAACATCTACGCCTTCCTTTTCCAGCGTTTCAATTAAGAACTCACCGAAGCCGTCATTGCCGACCTTGGATAAATAAACTGCCTCACAGCCGAATTTTACTGCCTGCACGCAAACGTTGGCAGGTGCTCCGCCGGCATTTTTAACAAATTCCTTCGTATCCTTTAAGGATTTTGTCCCAACGGACTGAAAATCAATTAAAAGCTCGCCAATAGAATATAATTTACTCATAAAACTGTATCCCCCTAAATCCTGTCGCTGCCTTATTGGAGAAAAAGGCAAAATTTTTATTGCTGACTCCGGACAGCCGCACCGTCATCGCTACCGAGTTATCCAAATACACGGTCATTATTTCCCCGTCTATCATTACGTTGACCTCATATTCCTTGTTTTTAGAATATACAAAGGGAACGGAGCATAAGGAATCGCCATAGCGAATAATATTGGAAACATCATTATAGCAGGTCAAGGTATTTGTTTCCGGCTCAAAGGCGATAACGGAGCTTCCCAGCCGATGATTTGCTCCCTTGACATTAAACGTTAATCCGAAATTTCCCGTTCTTTCCTCTATGCTGAAGCGGAAGGACAATCTGGTAATTCCCCGATTCAGCTTTTGAAGACATACAGCCCGAAAGGCTTCCTTTGTAAAATCCAAGTTTTCCACCGCCTGATTGTCTATGGTCTTATATTCAACCGGGCTGGAGATTTCCTTTAAAACGCTGTCGGCAATGACGGCGTTCAGCTCCCCTCCGGAGGACTGGACGATTTTATGCACGACCAGATTGCCGCCCCAGTCAAACTCGCCGACAGAGCCGCCGGTCAGCTCCGCACACCACGCAAAGGCATAAAGCTCGTCTCCTGCCTTCTCCAGTCGTCCGGCATAAAAACCGGAGGAATCAATACTGTCCCTTTCAAACCTCTTCCACGCTCCCTCAGGACTTGTTTTGTACCGGTAATGCGTTATCCGGTTGTCACCCTGCTCACTATACGCCAAGTAATAGATTCCATTCAGTTCAACGTAGGAAGGACATTCCATATTATATGTTCCGTCGTCATTGGCAAAAAAGATACCGTTATCCCGCCACTGGCTGTCATCGGCAGATAAGTCCTCTGAGGCATACTGCTTGATAACGCCGGTACCGTTTACCCTCGTGGTGACAAGCATATAATATATAGCTTCAATTTCATCATAATAGACATAGGGGTCACGGAAATCATCACAATCGCCGTACAAATTAAAATCCTCAAGCTTCGTCCACTGCTTCTGGTCGTCGCTTACCGCATGGCGGATAACCTCTATATGCGGAAGCCCCGTTCCCTCGGCGGCATTATGCCCGGTATAAAAGCAATGATACTTTCCGTCTTTATCCTTTATGAACGAGCCGGTACCGATAGCGGCGTCCGGAGAATCATACTGTTCCTCATAGTTTATGACAATCCCCTCATCCGTATAAGTCAGAAAATCGGTTGTGGTAAGCCGCGAAATCGGATGATAATACATACTGTTAGAGCCTCTGCTGTTTTGCAGGTGGTAAATATTCATAACACCTTCATCGTAAAACGGCATGACATCGCCCATCGTTATCTCCAAGGTTTCCTCATAGGAGGATACCGGATATATGGTTTTTCCCGCCATATTTACATCCTTTTTTTTTGAACAGCCTGTGGCTAAAATTCCCAAAACAATCAGCAGTCCTGCCAATACTTTCCTTTTCATTTAATCAACACCCATCTTTTTAATCTTAAGGCTTTGCACGTTTTTATCTGCGGATATGCTGTAAGCACCGTCCAAATAGATTCTGCTGCTGATGACCTCTTTCCCGTCATCAATAAAAAGCTCGATACTGGATACATCGCATAATATCCGGAGCTGACAGCCGGAATACTTTTGATTGGACCGGCGGATACAGCCGTTTTCATTATTTGCATCTAGGGTATCTAAAGTCACATATTCATCTAATGCAATTCGGACACAGCCGTTTTCTCCCGCAATCGTAATTTTGCCCTGCGGATAGATATTACAAGCTATATCCAGACACTGCGGATATCCAAAAGCACATTCCTGATAAAGAGAGGACAAATCGACAGGGCTTTGATAAATATCTCCGTCATGAATAGATATTTTCCGGGGAATAGAAAAGGCACCGGTCCAGCCATGTCCCAAATTATGCGTAGGGTAAGGCTTGCCCCACATTTCCAGCCAGCCGATAAGTATCGGCTCCGGGCTTTGATTTATAAACTGCGGAGCATAAAAGGTATCACCCTTATCTATTTCCTTTATAAAATCAACCTTCATTTTTTTATGAATAAAGTCAAGCTCGCCGACGATAAATACACTGGAATTTACATTTTTAAAGTCATTTCCCCGAGACGGCACATGACAGCCGGAGGCAATCAAAACATCCCTGCCGTCGATTTGGACCAGACTCGGACATTCCCCCATATCCCCAAGCTCATAAAAGGGACCGATAGTAAAGGAATATTTCAGCCGTTCTAAGCTGTCGCCCTCTAAAACAACGATAACTCCCTGATTTTTATCCGTATTCTTTCCGCCGACAAGCACATAGTATTTATCTTTTCTTTTCACCGGATACGGGTCACGGAAATCAATTCGGCTGATATTTTCCGGAAGTTCTTCATTATCAAAGATACACACCGGCTCAGTGAAATGAATTGTATCTAAGGATTTAGACAGGTATATTCCCTCTTTTTTTACACCTTCATATTCATAATGAATCGTATATACGGCATAAATCGTATGGTCTATTTCAATTGCCCCGCCGGAAAAAATACTGGTATGCTCTTCCACCGGAGCCAAAGCGACCGACTCATCGGTATAATGAATTAAATCTGCGGAGGTAAAATGCCCCCATAGCATTGTTCCGGGCTGGGTTTGATACGGATTATACTGATAAAACAGGTGATACCTTCCGCCGGAATATAATAGACCGTTTGGGTCATTCATCCAGCCGATGGGCGGCATCATGTGATATTTCAGCCGGTATTTCCCGTTTACCTCTTTCTTATGCTTCTCGATGTATTCGTTGATTTCCAATAAGCTCTTCATATTAATCACCATCATACTCACTATTTTTATAGGATATCTGAATATCCCAAATTTCTATTTCCACATGGGAATATTTTTGATTTTTGATAGAGCCGAACTGCCATACCAATAGATTCCGGTAATCTCCGTTTGTATCATTACCGGAAAAGGTATATACCCGTTCTTCCTCCGCTATCGTAAATTTAGACCATACCCAAGTCGGGTCCCAGCCGCCGGCAACCGGGGCGGCAAAAACGACCTCCACCGGACGAGTGGTCTTTGCCTTAAAGGATACAATAAAATTTTTACCGCTGCCGCTGATATAAAATTCAGGACTGGCAACCCTCTGCTGATAATCCGTATCCCCAAAGGTTTCAATCAGATATCTGAATCCCCCCGGATAGGTTTGCAGAGTGCAGGAATAGCCGTCATTGTAATTTACAAAATCGGATAGAACATATTCCTCCGTCTGAACGCCCTCCACATAGGTTTTTACGCTTAACCCGGAAAGACGGATTTCATTTAAAGCCGTTCCCGATTGAACGTATATCCAAAGAGAACCCTTATTTTCCTCCGTCACGGCAATGGTAAATTCGTGGCTGGTTTCATTTTCAGCAGTATCTATGCGGATATGCTGGTACTTTTTTTCCTCCCACTGCTGATTTTGCAGGGAAATCTCACAGGCGTAAAGGTTGCTTCTTTTCAGCTGAAAGGATACCGTGTACTGCCTGCCGGGTTCCATCTGGACGTTGGTCTGGATAAACATTCCGCCCTGCCACATTTCGGAGGCTGTCTGCGTAATCTGAAGCAGTCCCGCTGTGCCGTCGTCAATCAGTCCGGCACTTCCCAAGGCTGTACCGTCAAAGCGGCCGACAGCCGAGATTCCTTGAAGCAGTTCCGTCCAGCCGGTCGGCTGCGGACGGCTTGTTTCTGCTTTGGTAAACTGGCAATCCACTCTATCTCCCAAGGCTCCCAGCAATAGGGATATGGTGACATTATTTTTTTGGGCGGGCGTATAGGTAAACTCAATCGTATTATCTCCAGTATGAATCTGCTGTTCTGCCGCAAGCTCGCCGTCTGCCAAGACCCTGACTCTGCCGGCAGTTTCTGACGAAAGGAAATATCGGAAGGTATATTCATACCCGCTATCCAAGGTATAGATACGACTTAAGGCGATGTCCTCGGCTACCTCGCAGTCCTTTGCGGAAATCGCATAAACGCCATTATACATTCCGCCCTTTAAAAGCTCGGCATGACCGGATACCGTAGTATAAAACCCGTTCACAGTCTTAAAATCCAGATATAGTTCTCGGTCAACCACCGCAATATCGGCAGCTTTCACAGCAGCAAGACCGGCACTGTCCTTAACGGTATAGGTTATTTTATAATTGCCCGCCTTATCAAACACGGCATAGCCGTTAAAAACCGATACCTCCGGAGCTATGGAAATCTCCATATCCGGCGTAATATCCCCGTCCTCCTCATCGTAGGCAGTGATGCCGCTTAATAAATCCACCGTTGTATTTACGGCACATTCAATGCCGGTCACCCCCTCGATGGTCGGAGCGGTATTTTCTTTTGCCCCTTTACATCCGGTGAAAAGGAGTGTCAAAAGCGGGAGTAATAGTTTTCCTTTTTTCATTTTCATTCTCCGTTCTATAAACGTTTAAATCTCAAATTCGTCGTCTTCGGATTCTTTTTTTAAGTCCTCAATCCGAACGCCTAAAGCCTTCGCCTTAAGCTTGTAAAAGCTTTCCAGTATTCCCCTTTGATTCAAAAGAACCACAAAATACAGCATAAAGATAACAATATAGGGAAAATACAGCACTGCCAAAACAGTCACGGCAATCAAAGCTAGGGAAAGAATTGTATTTTTCAAGCTTCCCAAAAGCAGAATCAGGCTGTTATATAAGAGCTGCCGGAAGGTGACATTCATATAAAGAATAATGGTCGGAGCGGTAATCAGATAAAAGATACCGATAAATAAAGCGATATAGCTTATAAATAAAACAAATAGATTACTATGCTCCGGATAATGATTCATATAAAATATATTTAAAATGGATACCAGCAAAATAACCAGCTGGAAAATCGTGTAAAAAATCAAGATTTTTCCATTTTCGCGGATACAGGTAAAAATATCCTTAAACCTTCGGGAACGAATATCCCTTTTAAAATATCCGGTAATTCCTACCAGCATGGGAATAAAGGGAATCACCAAAGCCAAAGATACGACAAGCAAGGTCGTCACAACCAGATAATCCAAGATGTAATCTCCTATACTTTGCAAGCTCACGGCTATCCCTCCTTTATTCACTATGCCTCTACTGCCGCCAAATAGCGGTCATAGGCATCCTGATTGATTTTAAGAATTGTATCAATCGCCGACTGATTGGCTGCCAGAAAGCTCTGCCAGCCTTCCTTTGTCGGTTTTTCCTTTGTTATGCTTTTCGTCATATAATTTAATGTATTATTTCCGAGTGAGGATTCGCTGATATTCAGCTGATTCAGCTCCTCCACCGTATAATTCAGATTGGGAATGCCGACCGCACCCTCATAGCTGTATGGCTTAATATACAAATTCAGCCGTTCCAGCCTTAACTTGGCACGGGATTCCATTTCAACGGAGGTATCCCACTCCTTCTGCGTTAAATACAGAACACCATATGGAGCATTTTTCATACGGAAATCATCGGCACTCTGAACGCCATGGTCGTCATTCGGAATCAGCTTGCCGTCGACCCTTTCACTCTTAAACGCTCCGGATTCAATCGACCCATAGTTTAATTGGGCTGAGTATTCCGGCTCAAAGAATTTATCAAAATAGCTTAACAGCCCTGCCTTGTCCTCGCAGCTTTCCAAAATAACGCATTCGCCCTTTTCAACCTCCAGCTCATTGCTGATGCCGACATACCGCCTGCCGTCATTATTTTTCAGCGGCAAAACGATAATATAGTCTTCGGGATTGGCTACGACCGTTTCCTTTTCCCACCAATAGAACGCCCCATAGGAGCCATTTTGTCCCTTTGCCAAAAAAGTATCCTGGTCCTGCGTAAAAGCACTGGAGCGAATCAGTCCCTCGGCATACCAGTCATAGAGCTCGGAAATGGCAGAATACCATGCTTCACTCGTAATGGTAAAGGTGACCTTGCCATCAACAATCGTTTTATGCTCCCGGTTTTCCGGAACGCCGAAGGAGGCTATCAAATCGGATTCATTTCCCTGCCAGTTATTGCTGACAAAGCTTAGGGGAACAATCCCGTCCATACGGTTAAATACTCTTAGAATCTCCTTAAATTCATCTCGGGATAAATCCAGTCCGTCGGTTAAATCCGCTTCGGTCAGACGGATTGGCATCGTCTGATTCTGTATCATTTCCAATAATAGCTTTTTATTGATAAATAGGATATTCGGATATGCCTTCAGTCCCATTTCCTCCACTCTTGGCAAAGAATAGATATGACCGTCCGGAGAGGTTATCGCCTCCCGGATATCGGGACGCTCCTCTAAAATTTTACTAAAATTCGGCATATAGCTTAAATACCGGTCAATCGCCGCAATTCTGTTTCGCTTGCCGTAATTGTAAAGTTTTAGGCTGGATAAGCCGGAATGATAAATTGCGTCAATCCCGCTGATTCCGACCGGGTCAGGATTATTGCTGTACTGCATGGATGTGTTATACGTCCAGTAAACATCTTTTCCCGTAGCCTCCGCCAGCTTTTGAAAGACCGGCATACTGTTGTAGTCCTTTACCGCATCCTCTTTGACGGATAAAACGGTAAATTCATGTTCGCTGCTTTCAGCGTCCGTCTTTCCCAAATTGCAGAAAAGGACAACCCCGACAACCCAAAATATGGCAACCGAAAGGTAGATGATGATTTTCTTCATATCTTTCTCCTCCTATTTGAACGACCCGACAAGCACGCCCTGTCCGAAATGCTTTTCCATCAGCGGATAGATAATCAAAATCGGCAGGGTAGATACTATAATGGAAGTAAATTTTAGCTGCGTGGCAATCCGAAGCTGTTCTAACACGACCTCTCCCTCGCCGTTGCTGGTTGCGTCTAATAAGCCGTTAAGCACGGTTTGCAGAGGATAAAACTGCTCGTCGATGCTGAAGATATAGGCGTCGATATAGTTATTCCAGTGTCCGACCGCATAAAACAGAATCATAACGCTGATTATGGATTTAGAAATCGGAAGAACTAAGTCAAAGAATATCCGGATTTCTCCTGCTCCGTCAATTTGCCCTGCCTCCAGCATTTCGGTAGGAACATTGGTGCTGAAAAAGGATTTACACATAAACACATTATATACGCTGACGCCGCCACCGATGATTAATATCAGCGGATTCTGGTATAGTCCTAAGCTGCGGCATAAGATAACATACGGCAATAATCCGCCGCCGAAAAACATGGTAATGATTAATAAAGGCATAATCACCTTGCGAAAAGGCAGATACTCCCGGGATAATGCCCAGCCTGCCGGTATCGTAAGCACGATATTAAACATCGTTCCGAATAAGGTGTAGACCAATGTATTAAAATAGCTTCTCCATATATCATCCCGATTAAACAGCTGGACGTAGCCGTTAAAGGTAATCTTAACCGGATACAGCCAAACATCTCCAGTCATTACCGCATCCGGGTCGGAAATAGAGGCTATCACGATATAGTACAGCGGGTAGATAACGATGATTGCCAGAATAATCAGAATAAACCAGCAGACGGCATAATAAAGATAATCCGTTTTACTTCCCTTAATGCGATTCTTTTTCTTTGCTAATTTCAAATCCTGAATTTCCATTCTTTCGCCTCCTTACCACATACTATGATGGGACAGCTTTTTAGAAACTGTATTTGCAAGCACCAGCAGGATTACATTAATTACGGAATTAAATAATCCCGCGGCAGTTCCTACGCCGTACTGTCCGCCCAAAAGACCATAGGTATATACATAGGTAGACAGAATCTCACTGGTTTCAAGGTTTCCGCCCGTCTGCATCAGCAAAACCTTTTCATACCCACAGCTCATTAAATTGCCGACCGATAATATCATCAGCATGACAATCGTAGGAGCTATCGCCGGTAAATCCACCGTAAATATCCGGCGGAACCGGGAGGCACCGTCGACCTTTGCCGCTTCATGCAGGGTTGGGTCTACTCCTGCCAGTGCCGCCAGATAGATAATCGCCGACCAGCCAAAATCCTGCCAGTTTCCAGAGAAGATAAACAGCGGCCGGAAAGCATTCGCATCTAAAAATAACTGTAAGCCGTTGACGTCGCCGCCAAGCTTGATACTCAGCTGATCCAATAGACCGTCTGAGCCGAAAATCAGCTTCATCATTCCCACCAGTACGACTAAAGAGATAAAGTGCGGAGCATAATATAATATCTGAAAGCCCCGCTTTGCCTTCTTTGAGGTCAGGGAATTCAATAAAAGGGCTACGATAATCGGAAGCGGAAAACCGACGATAAAGCCTAATATACATAATAGAAAAGTATTGAGAAAATAGTTCGCGAAATTCGGATTGGAGAAAAAGGTGTTAAAGTTTTCAAATCCAACCCATTTCGTATCGGCACCGATTATTCTATCCCCCGGAACATAGTCCTGAAAGGCAACCAGTATGCCGTACATCGGAACATAACAAAAGATAATGATATAAATTAACGCCGGAAGAATAAATAATAGTATCCAGCCCTTTTTTCGGAAATTAGCTTTCCATTTATCCCACTTCGAGGATATTTTCTGATGGGAAGCAGCCGGCTGCTCCGGAATATTTAAAACTTGATTCATGGTTTTCCCTCCTTATCCTTCCTTACGCTTTTTATAAATCGTAATGACGGCATAGCCTAATATTAAGGACGCAAATATAGCAATATCTACATAGAAGAAGATATGATTTGCCTGTACCGTATCCGAAGTATCTATATTGTACGGCTCGGAAATACTGAAACTTTGGCTCGGTCTTCCCATTTCGGTATATACGGTTATCGTATGAGAGCCGTTGACAAGAGAACCTGTTAGGCTGTCCGTTAAAATTATGGTATTCTTCTCTATCCGGTAATCCTCAATCCGTCTGCCATCCAGATAAACCGCTTTGATTCGTTCGGCTCCCAGCACAGAAAACGAGATTTCCTCGGTATTTGCATATTCGCTTTTCTCGGAAGCTATCTCCGATTCAGCAAAAGATGTCTGGATTACCCGGTCGTACCAGCCGCCGGCGGTGATGATTCTAAACACATAGGAGGTATCGGACTTTAGAGTATACAGGTATGAATCACAAATAGTCAGCACTCCGTTTTCATAGGTGTATTCCTCTTCTGTCAAACGATAGCTGTTATCCGTTATATTAACTATCTTTATCGGCTCCTCCTTTACGGCAATATCCGCAGAGCCGCTGCCGGTAAAGGCTATATCCGTAATTTTCTCCAAGACAATTTGATTAAAGACCGTCGAGGAATTATATACATTCAAACCGACTCTTCCGCCGTCATAATCACTCAGAATATAAACAAGCGACGGTATCTCCTCATGATTAACCTTAACCATTACCGTTTTATCGTTTACGGATACGGATAAATGACAGGAGGTATTTCCTTTGAAATCATACTCGACCGTTTTTAAATCTCCGATTCCGGCTCGCCAAAGCTTAATCTGGTTATCCTTAAAATCTACGGTAGCAACGACATAATCGTAAAAATTATCACTTAATCCAAATACAAGTCCTGCCGCCTGTCCGTTCTCTTTAACAGAAACAGAGGCACTGTATACAAAGCTATCCGCATATTCCTCGGCAAACAGGAAGGCATCACTTCCATATTCCATAACTAAGCCTTGTTCCGTTATATAGGAATACCCGTAAAGCGATGAGGAGTAATCCACATTGCTTACTAAGCCGTTATCGTAAACATAAATGCTGATTTCCCTGCCGTTTGCCATAATTTTAGCATAGCCTGCCGAAATTCCCCGGATTAAGGCAACCGCTCCGTCCTGACAAAGCTCTATATGGTCTGCCCCCTCCAGAATCGCATAATTAACGTCAAGCCCTTCGGAGAAAGAGGATACGATAATCTTCTTCGTTTCCTGTACCGTTAAATCCAGCTTGTCTGCCGTAAATATAACATCTGAAGCATCGGCGGTCTGCCCGTAAATGCTGTTCATTTCCCAAATGTCCGCCCGAATACGGATATCGGCGTCTGTCGTCAGGCTCATTCCGTTTGATATCGCCGCCGGGAATACGGCTGAAAACAGGCTTTCTTCACCGCCATTTACAAATAAGCTGACAAACGCCCGGTCCAAAAGGATTCGCAAGGATAGAATCCCATTTACAGGCTCGACATCACAGATTACATTTTTCCAATTATAATACGGCGTATTCTCCGCCAAAAGAGAGCTTTCCGACCGGTCAAACGTCAGTTCCTTCTTCTCTTTATCATAGGTAATTTGTATCCATTCGGCAATACCTTGTCTTAGTTTCAGCTCAACTTGATTTGCCGTACTTTCCCTGAAATCAAGTTCTAGTTCTATATCCGCAATATCGGCAGATACGGCGTTTAAGGCATTCTCGTTTTTTCGCAGGATTTGGTCGTAGGATAAAAGACATTCTCCTCTTAAAAGCTCAATCTGACTTACCGGACGGCGAATCAAAGCATAGCCGCCTTCAATTTCTTTCAGTTCCATCTCACAGGCAACCGTTAAGCCGCCGTTATGTGTTTTTCTAAAATCCCGATAGCTATCCACATTTTTCCAGCAGGCGGACCAGCTGACACCGTAAACCTTACCGTCCGGCGTATTATTGAAGGATTGGAAGGCATAGCTGTCTAGTCCCTCGCTTAATCTTTTCAATGGCTGAGATGCCGCAAACAATCCTGTTTCATCTAAATCCCCAACCGTATAGTATTCTGCCGGATAAAAGGTATCCTCCCGAGTTGTCTGATTAAAAATGTGACTGTTTGCCTTATCCTCGGGAGATAGGATAAGAACATACTTTTTTTCTCCTCCAACCGTATAGCAGGAGATATCCGGACATTCTCCCCAAAAGCCGGTTTGTCCCAAATACTCCCAGTCCCTTAGGTTGACGGAGGAATACATTCTTACCGCTCCGCCGCCGACAACCATCAGCCACCGGTTATGAGCTTCGCTCCAAAAAACCTTAGGGTCCCGGAACTCATTATCGTTTAGGCTTCCTTCGGCATTACCCGGAAGGATTTCCCCATAAATTTGAAAGCTCATTCCATTGTCATAGCTGTATGCAAGAATCTGCCGCTGGACGTCCGTAGGCTGTGTCAAAACAGCAACTATGCCCTGTCCTGTTTTCACTTTGCCGGATTCATCGGTTTCAAACAGACCGCTCGTATTATTGACATCATATACCGCACTTCCGGAAAACATCATTTCATAGATTACACCATTGGACTCCTGATAGGCAGGCAAAGCCACCGGCTGTTCCTCCCAGTGGACCAAATCCGTACTTGTCGCATGACCCCAGCTCATATTTCCCCAGCCCAAATCCGTAGATTCGGTCCGATAATCCCAGTTATACTGATAATACATATGGTAAATGCCATCGGCATACAGCAGTCCATTCGGGTCATTATTCCAGCCCTCTTTTGCCGAATAAGCTAGGTGATTTCGGTAAGGCTCCTCATAATCGGAGGATTTTCCAACAGAAGCATTCACACCAAGACCGGAATTTACTCCGCAAAGTCCGGAAAGCATAACTACCGCCATAGCCATACCTAGTATTCTTTTATATGCTTTGATTCCCTTCAAACTAAAACCACCTTATCCTCTAGTTTATTTTCAATCAAATAAATCCTGTTTTTAATAGATTACAATATTTAACTCTCCGCTTGGATAAGCTCCCTCTACATCTCCGGCTTCATTGGAGAAAATAAAGTAAATTGTATCGCCTGCCTTCAAGTCAAATTCCAGCGTTAAATCCAATCCATTGCTATCCATACCGTAGAAAGACGGATTACTATATAATGTACCGGCTTCATTTTTCACGCCGACCCGAAGAGCCAGCCGGGTTGCCTCCGTTCCACCGGTAAAGCATACCCTTGCCTTAACGGCTATATCCTGAGATACCGTATAGGCGATTGCCGTCATATTGCCGGCATTTATCCAGCCTGCCTTAACTTCTATATTTTCAGCCGTCCAACCGTCTTCCGCTAAGGTTTTCTCCGTAAACGGCGTAAAATCAAAGGTTTCATTTTCTCCCCAAGCATAGACAATAGAGCCATATTTCCAAATGCCGTCAGAATCCTCGGTAGAAAATTCAGACTTGAAGTCCTGAGCTTTTTGCAGGGTCAGAGTTAGTTCTCCGCTTGGGTAAGCTCCCTCTACTCCTCCCGCCTCATTGGAGAAAATAAAGTAAATTGTATCGCCTGCCTTCAAATCAAAGCCCAGCGTTAAATCCAATCCATTGCTATCCATACCATAGAAGGACGGATTGCTGTATAAGGTACCGGCTTCATTCTTCACGCCGACCCGAAGAGCCAGCCGAGTTGCCTCCGTTCCACCGGTAAAGCATACCCTTGCCTTAACGGCTATATCCTGAGATACCGTATAGGCGATTGCCGTCATATTGCCGGCATTTATCCAGCCTGCCTTAACTTCTATATTTTCAGCCGTCCAACCGTCTTCCGCTAAGGTTTTCTCCGTAAACGGCGTAAAATCAAAGGTTTCATTTTCTCCCCAAGCATAGACAATAGAGCCGTATTTCCAAATGCCGTCAGATTCCTCGGTAGAAAAATCCGTTTTAAAATCTGCCTGAGCCGGAAGCTCTCTGGTTTCCGTACTTACATAGCCACATTCACAAGCCTTGGTTTCTATTCCGTTAGAATACAGCGTCGCCTCCTGCGTCAAACACCACTCTGTAAACGTATGGGCGATTACCTCGTCCCGCTCATGACATACGGAGCATTCTGAATAATGCCCCTCGGCGTCCGTGTTTACCAGAACAAATTCATGACCTAAGGCTTCAATTTCCTCCTTCGTCGTGTAATCACATCTTGAACAAGCCTCATAAGCATTCCACCCTGTCTCCGTACACGTAGGTGCCTTTGCCTCAGCATAAACTAAATCATGATTTAAAGCCGGAGCTTCAACCGTTTTTGTCTTGCCGCAGACACTGCACTGATATGTTGTGCTTCCCGCTTCGGTACAGGTAGCCGGAACAGCTTCAATCTCCGCAAAGCTATGCTCTGCCTTTTCAAAGACGACCATGCAATCCTCGTGAGTTCCGCATTCATACCAATGATTCGTATCATCATACTTCATACTGCCCTTTATATGATTTAAAGCCGGAATTGCGGTTTCTCCCTCATATTCACAGACGGTACAGTAAACGCGGCGGATTCCGTCTTCGTCATTTGTAGGCTCCTGAATAACCTCACCCTCCGCAAGCGTATGAAATTCCTTTTGCATCATCACCGGGCAATCCACATGAGCGGTACATAAATACCAGTGATACTCCTCATTGAATTTCAGCTCCGTTCCCATGACATGAGGCACTGCCTCTATCTCTCTTTCGGAGATATATCCGCATACACCGCATTTGGTCTGCATGATTCCCGGCTCGTAAGCCGTAGGCTCCTTCAAGGTTTCATCGTCTTCCATAAGATGAGCCTGCCTATCTAATTCTTCTCCGCAGGACGTACAATAAAAATAGTGTCCCTCAGCATCATTTTTATAGTCTGTACTTTTCAGATGTTCTGTCTTATCTGTTGAAACGGTTTTGGTTTCATTGCATTTACCGCAGGTATACTGTATCTTCCCCTCAGAGGTACAGGTCGCAGCAGCAATGACGGTTTCATTTTCCCAAATATGCTCGCATTCCTTATCCTCACAGGAGAAAAGGAAAAACGTCAACGGCAAAATCAAAATAAGTCCGATAAAAGAAATGATTGTTTTTCTCATAATTTATCCTCCTACAATTCAATATTCAATTATGAAAGCGTTATTTTTTACAATTTGATTATAAAAAAACTTTTATACTAAGTCAATAATTCATCGTGTCGAATATGCATTTGCACAAAATTTTTGTCATTTTTTTGTGCGTTTGTCAAATTTTATTTGCATTGATATACACAATTCTATATAATTATTTTAGAGGAGGATTTAAGGCGATGAAAAAAGCAATAACAATTAAAAGTATTGCCGAGGAATTAAATTTATCCAGAAATACCGTATCCAAAGCATTAAACGGGCAATATGTGCCTAAAAAAACAAGAGAAATTGTTCTAAAAAAGGCTCAGGAACTAAACTATAAGTCCCTAAGCCTTAAAAATGCGGAAATGTCTGATAAAAAATATCATATTCTTCTTGTTTCGACAAGACCGCTCAACAGTATCAATTATTTTATTTCACTGGTAAGCTCGATTGAAAACTATTGTTATGAAAGAAATTACGAGCTGTTTCAATATATTTATAATAGCCGGGAAAGCAATTTCAAAAGGCTTAGTGCCTACATCAAGGAATTAAACGTTGACGGAATTGTGGCTATCGAATGCTTTGACAAGGAATTTATCTCCAAGCTTTTACAGCTAGACATTCCCGTATGCTTCCATGATTTCGCCCATACCTCACAATCATTTATTCAAACCTATGACGTAGTCTGCACGAACGATGAGCAGGCAGTTTCCAGCTTTATTAAGTCGTTATACAAAAAATATAAGTCGACAAGATTTACCTTTGTCGGGGATAACCGACATTGCCAAAGCTTTAGAAAGAGATATACGGGAATGCTGTTAGGATTGAGAAATTCCAAAATTCCGCATAATCCTTCGGACGATATTAATTTATCAGAGGAAAACTTTGATTACGGAAATATTATGGCTCTTAAGGAAGAAATCTCTAAAATCAATCCTCTGCCCGAGGTATTTGTTTGCTGTAATGACTTTGTAGCCCGGAATGTTTGCTTCGCCTTGAAATCTATGCGGATTGCCGTTCCGGAGAATGCGTTAGTCGTAGGATTTGACAATGCCGCTGAATCCTACTCTCTTTCTCCGGCTCTAACCACCTTTTCCATAGACCGCCAGTTTTTAGGGGCGGAAATCATGAGAGTCTTAATCGACCGCATAGAGAATAAAAGTATTCCTACCCGGTTTATTACAATTTCTACCAGTTTGATTGTCCGTCAATCCACAGAAAGGGAGGGAACAACGGATAATCCTATAAAAAAAGGATAAGGTTAGATTTTATTTAATTTATAATTTTGAGTCTGGATTGGGAAAACTCGGTTTGGAGAATAAATTAAATGGAATACAGTGATTAAATAGGCTTGATAAATTCTTATCATACTAGATAATGCTGTATTTTCAGTTAGGATGCCTATTTTAACAACCATACCATCTGTCTCTTATACACATCTCCGAGCCCACGAGACCCTAAGACATCTC
>ENA-UAOM01000161-UAOM01000161.1-human-gut-metagenome-genome-assembly--contig:-NODE-161-length-22918-cov-8.541530_pt1 | contig 22918 bp, 24 predicted proteins | sample MGYA00243468_ERZ654555 | MGnify/ENA primary metagenome ERZ654555 (study PRJEB26926, sample SAMN06164434) | human gut metagenome | biome: ENVO:00009003; feature: ENVO:2100002; material: ENVO:00002003... | reverse complement strand
TAAGAGACAGGATAAGTACTGTCGAAAGAGTGACAAAGGAATACCCAATAGCAATACTAAATGAAATTAGAGCTGCTATGGGGCATATAAGCGATTGTTACTATCTTAAAAATAGAGAACTGATAAAAATAAATTGTGATAAAGCACAAGGACATCTTAGACGTGGTTTGCTTGATTGCCTAAAATATTTATGGTACCATTATGATGTTGAAATAGAAAATTTAATCAAGCAATTTAAGTATGCTGACTTTACTATTATACATGATGGTGAATTTAATAAAGAACTTAATAAAAGAATTAAGGAATCTAAGCTTGCATTCAAGTTTGCTCAAAATAGTGAAAATCTTGGTTCTAACCAAAATAATAATGAGGTTTACGATAAATATAAAGATGCCGTTTTAAAAGCTAAAGATGTAATTGATTATTTTATTGATGAGATACCCTATATTCAGCATCTAAATCGTAAAACACTTAAAATGAAAGTAGTAGGTTTTCTAGGATGGGCGGTTGCTCTTGTAGTAACCATATTTTTTGGAATTATGAGTATATTATAATCAAAAAATTACTTTGGTTTATTAAGCGTTGTGTGTCGGTGCAGCTTGGGTTAATTAATATGCAAATAAGCAATGTCATACATGGGAATTGACGTTGCTGTTTTTATACTTATAAAAGAGCAAGTGAATTTTGCTCTCTTTTGTTTTTATTCATTTAGCCTGTTTATGGTTTTCCAGAATAGCTCCTTAGGAAGCCGCTTATACTCCGGATTTAAGAGCTCGTCATTTTCAATGTCCCCGCTCCAAACCGCTACCAAATGATTTTCATCAAATCCTATCATGTAAGAATCATAATCCGTCAGCCCGCTTTTTCCATAGCATTTCGTATTCAGCCTGGCCGCAATGGAATTGCAGGTGGCATACGGAATAGAAGTATCAAAAACAGAAGCCATCATTTCCTTCAGCTGATTGCAGATTTTTTTATCCCCCATTTGGATTATTTCGGCTTTTGTCTGAAAGACTTTGCCGTTTACCTCTATTTCATATATAAATTTGGGATAAACATACTTTCCTTCTGAAAAAAACTGAAAATAAATACTGATTAGCTGTTTTAAAGATAAACCGACGCTTCCTAAGGCTAAGGACGGATAAGGCTTCGCCTCGATATTATATTTTTTTAAATGATTTACCAACGTATTCATTCCTAACTTCAAATGCATTTTCGTCGCATAAATATTGTCGGAAACCGCCAGTGCCGTTAGCATATCAATGCTGTTAAAATAATGATTTGAGGAATTGGAAACCGTAATGATTTCCTTTCGATAGGAAAATGAATAAAGCTCGCTTTGAAATACGGAATCTCCCAAGCCGCATTTTATAGCCTCGTAATACAGAAGCGGCTTAATGGTTGAACCGATATCCCGCTTGCCATTTATGGCAATATTGTAGGAGGATTCAGTATAATTTCTATCCCCGATACAGGCGGTAAAATATCCCTGCCGGTTTAGGCTAAGCAGTGCATAATCTGTATCCAGCTCAGAGGCAACATCCTCCGTATTTGGATTATAACAGGTTTTTATGCGGATAACCTCATTAAAATTGGCACGAATGGTCAGCTTTTTAAATTCGCTGATGACTTGGTCGATAAAATAGCTGCGGTTAGAATTTAAAAAATTCGGATTCAGATTCAGTTTAATATCCCGAATTACGCTCTGATAGGTCTGACTATCCAAAATCCCCTTCTTTAAAAGGGTATCAGCCAAGGCATTCTTTTTTTGATTCCATTTATCCAAATGATTGGAATATACAGTTGGAGCATTCCAAAGGGCAATAAATGAAATCATTTCTTGGTCGGTTAATTCCTCAATATTTTTATCAAAATAATATCTGGCGGCATTGCTTAACCCATATACATTATTTCCGAAATACAGTGCCGATAAATATTCTGAAAGAATCTCGTCCTTAGTCATATTATTTTCCAGTTTTATCGACAAATAAATTTCCTTTAATTTTCTTCCGATAGATTTTTTATTGGAGAGATATGTATTCTTTACGTACTGCTGGGTAATGGTAGAGCCGCCCTGTTTCTGGGAATGAAACAGATTATTCAAGATGGATTTCAGTATTCTGGGAATAGAAAAGCCGCTGTGCTTATAGAAATCCTTATCCTCAATCCATAGGATATACTCGATATATTTGTCTTGCAAATCTTCAATATCCACTGTGCTGGTCTTATTCAAATTATTCAGATATACGATTTCCTCGTCGTTTTCATCTAAAACGATAATCCGGGGATTTATCGACACCTTATTTCCGCATACGGCAACAAGCAAAAACAGAATAAAGACGAAGGGGATAATCAGCAATAATCTTTTTTTCACAGTACCACCGGTATTATTATGTGATAAATCGGCATATTTAATAGAAAAAATGGCAGGTTTGTGATAAAATAAAAATACTTTGTGAAATGGTGATTTTATGATTCAGTTTTTAAGAAAATCCTTTATCCGGGATTATGAGAATGTTAAAAATCAAAGAGTTCGGGAGGCTCACGGAAAAATGGCTTCCATTGTCGGGGTTATATCCAATCTTATCCTGTTTGTCATTAAACTTTTGGCGGGGATTTTCTCTAAAAGTCTTTCCATCTTGGCAGACAGTGTAAATAATCTTTCGGATATGGGCTCCTCCGTCGTCACGCTTATCGGCTTTAAAATGGCAAATAAGCCGGCAGATGAAGAGCATCCCTACGGACATGAACGGATAGAATATATTGCCGGATTAATTGTTGCGATACTGATTATTTTTGTCGGCGGCAGTCTTTTATTCTCCTCTGTGGATAAAATTATCCACTATGAATATACTCCGGTAGCGTCCTACATATCCTATATCTCTATCGGGATATTATGCATATCTGTTTTGATTAAGCTATGGCAGTCCTTTTTTAATAAAAAAATCGGCAGACTGATTGATTCCGTAGCATTGGAGGCAGCCGCCTGCGATTCAAGAAATGACGTTATCGCAACTCTAGTCATTCTGGTTGGAAATATCGTTATCCTATGCGTTGGAGATGTATCCTTTTCTATCGACGGTATTCTTGGTATTTTCGTATCGCTGTTTATTATCGTTTCCGGATTTAAGCTGATTAAGGAAACGACTAATCCGCTGATTGGAAGTTCTGTTTCCAAGGACTATGTTGAAGAAATTATACAGACTGTAAAAGCCAATGCGGTAGTTTTGGGAGTTCATGACGTAATGTGCCATATGTATGGTCCGACCAAATGCTTTATGACCCTGCACGCAGAGGTAAATTCCAAAGGAAATATGATTGAAATCCACGACTGTATTGATGAAATAGAGGCGGAAATCAGAGATAAATACGGCGTAGAGCTTACCATTCACATGGACCCGATAGAAACGGATAACGAAGAAACAAACCGGGCAAGGACGGTAGTGGCTTCTGCCCTGCATAGATTAGATGACGAGTTGGCGTTTCATGATTTCCGGATTGTCAGAAAGCAGGCGAAAAGCACGCTGCTGTTCGATATTGTTTTACCCTACGGCTATGCTATGACTCCGGAGGAAATTCAAGCCTATTTGGAAAGGGAAATCAATATGGGGGCAGAGCATTACAAGCTGATTATTCACTTTGACCATCAATATATAAAAGAGGAAGATAGCCATGAACATCATCGAAATACTAAAAAGAAATAAATTAACCATTTCAGCGGCGGAATCATTAACAGCCGGGCTGGTTTGTGCCGGTATCTGCGATTATGCCGGGGCTTCCTCCGTATTCAAGGGCGGAATCGTTTCCTATACCAAGGAAATGAAATGCCGTCTTTTAGGACTTGCCATGGAGGATATAGAAAAGTATGGGGTTTACAGCCGGCAGACGGTAATTTCTATGGCGGAGGGAATTCAAAGAAAAACCGGAAGCGATATAGCGATTGCCACCTCGGGAGTTGCCGGACCGGAAAGCGACGAGAATGTTGCGGCGGGAACCGTATATTTTTGTTTTCTTATCCGCCAAACTCCGATTACGGAATGCGTAGTGTTTAGCGGCGACCGCAATGAGGTCAGGAGGCAGGCGGCCTCCTATGCCATATCCCGTATCTGTCAGCTGCTGGATTTCAAAAGCTAAGAAAGATTATTAAAAATATTTTCTTGCTATCGCGGCTGGAATATGGTATAATAACAAAGCATTTGGGAAAAATGCCCTTGCCTAGAATAACTATGCTAGGCCAAAAGTCCAAAAGGAGGTTAATAAGATGAAAAAATATGAGGTTATGTTTATTCTTCGTTCTAACTTGGAACAGGAAGCAATTAAGGCTGAAATTGCAGCCGTAAACAATATTTTCGCTTCTAATGATTCTAAGGTTTTAGAATGTAAGGAATGGGGCTTAAGAGAGCTAGCTTACGAAATCGAACATTCCAAGAAGGGATATTATGTTTGGTTATTAGTTGAAGCAACTCCGCAGGCTGTTTCAGAATTTAACCGTATTGCCGGTTATAGTGAAAAGATTATTCGTCATATCGTAGTTGTCGACGGCGAATAATTCCGAGGTGATACGATGAACAAGGTAGTATTAACAGGACGAATTACAAGAGATCCGGAAATCCGGTATACGACGACAGGTATCCCGAGCGTAATGTTTTCCTTAGCGGTAGACAGAAATATGCGGGATGCCAATGGAAATAGACAGGCTGATTTCATTAACTGTGTAGCATGGAGAGGACAGGCCGAATTTATTTCCCGCTATATCAAAAAAGGCTATTTATTGGCGGTAGAAGGAAGAATCCAGACCAGACAGTATCAGGCACAGGACGGACAAACCCGCTATGTGACTGAGGTTGTCGCTGACAGCGTTGAAAACCTACAGCCGAGAGATTCGAATGCCGCTGTGCAGGGTGGGTATCAGACCCAGCCGGCAGGACAGCAGCAGCCGGTATTTCAGCCGAATCCATATCAAGGATACAATAATCCTTCTTATGGAGCCAATAATTCAGCTCAGCCATCATATCAGCAGCCTGCGAAGACAGAAGCACCGCAGACGTTTAATGTGGATGTTGCTGATGATGATTTGCCATTCTAAAATATAAGGAGGAAGCTTTATGCAGCAAAATCGTAGAAATGACCGTGACGGACAGCGTCGTGGCCGTAAAAAGGTTTGTTATTTTACGCAAAACCATATCGAGCATATTGATTTTAAGGATGTAGACTTATTAAGAAAGTTTATTACCGATAGAGGCAAAATTTTACCTCGCCGTGCAACAGGTACATCCGCTAAATATCAAAGAAAGCTGGCTATCGCCATTAAGCGTGCCCGCCATATGGCTTTGTTGCCTTTCGTTAAGGAATAATTTATTGGTGCAGGAAATCTGCACCTTTTGTTTTGTTTAAGTTTTATTGATTATTATCGTCTGTTTTGATATAATGGAATAGATGAGGTGAGCCTTATGCGTAGAATATTTATTAGTATTTTATTTTTGATTGGCTGTGCCGTCTGCGGATATTTTACTTATTTTTATCTTCAGAAGGAACAATATATATTTACGATTCTGTTTTTGTGTCTGGCGATTGTGTGTCTGATTATCGCTATGATATTTATATTCCTGTTTTTTAACCGGAATAATTCGGAAAAAATGGAATCCTTAAAAACGAGATTAAAGCTTTGGACGAATATTTCTTACCATGTCACACAGGCAGGAGATGAGGTTTTTAATCATCTTCCGGTCGGCGTGCTAATTTATGATGATTCCTATGAAATTAAATGGGCGAACGAATATGCCAAGAAAATATTCAATCATACCTTGGTCGATGCTTCTCTGGAGGTCATTTCCAAGGAACTGGTAAATGATGTTATCATGAATAAGGAAACAATGATACTGAATTTTAATCAGTCCTCCTACGATGTAATCCATAATGTCCAGAATGACATATTGTATTTTTTTGATGTCACCAAGCGGGAGGAAACCTACCGCAGATACAACGCCCGAATTACGGCGATTGGTATTATCGGCGTAGATAATCTGGAGGAATCCCTAAAACGGTTTGATATGCAGGAAAAAACCAATTTAAGAGGTCAGATTTTAGGTGAAATTTCGGATTGGGTCAGCAGTTACGGCTGTTATTTACAGACGATGTCAAATGATAGAATGGTTATTGTGATGGACCGTGAATCCTTGGGAAAGATGATTGAAAATAAGTTTTCCGTTTTATCTAAGGTTCGGGAAATTTCTTCCAAAAATAGATTAAAGGCAAGTATTTCCATGGGAATTGCCTGTTATGATGTGGAATCCGACGAGCTTGGCTCCTTGGCTCAGAATGCGATTGAGCTTGCGGAAAAACGAGGCGGCGACCAAGTGGTTGTCAACGTTCAGGGGGAAAAGATTCAGTATTTCGGAGGAAATACCAATACTCTGGAAAAAAATACTTTGGTTGAGGCTCGTATGCAGACTATGGCATTAAAGGAAGCCATTGAAGCCAGCAGCAATGTCCTAATTATGTGCCATAATCTGGCTGATTGTGATGCGATAGGCTCTATGCTTGGCGTTCTCCATTTGGTGCTTAGCTCCAATATTGATGTTAAAATGGTATTTGAGCCAAAATATGCCGACCTTACCGTTAAAAAGATATTTGAGGAGATTTTGCAGACGCCTTCTTTGGCTGATTATTTTGTCACACTGAACGAGGGATTGGATTTGGTTAAGCCGTCCACCCTGTTGATTATCACCGACACGCAGTCGCCGAAGCTGGTTATGTTCCCGGCTTTGATTGAAAGGGTAAAGCGGCTGTCGGTCATCGACCACCACAGAGCGGGGGACGACGGGTACAAGGAGCCGCTTTCCTATTATGTGGAATCCTCTGCATCCTCTACGGTTGAACTGGTTAGTGAGATGTTTATGTTCTACAATGACAATATTGAGGTGACGCCGCTGGAGGCATCTATTATGCTTGCGGGAATTATCGTGGATACGAATAATTTTACCTTCCGTTCCGGAACGAGAACCTTTGAGGCTGCCTCCACCCTAAAATCTATGGGAGCGGATATGGTTTATGTCAGAAAGCTTTTGCGGGAGCCGATGTCTGTGGAGCAGGAGCTGGCTCAAGCCCTGATGCGAGCCGAAATTGTCGGTAAGAGGTTTGCGATTGTATGTTTGGAGGAAACGGCAACGGTAGCGGACAGAACAACTCTGGCGAAAATATCCGATAAGCTGTTGGGAATTGACGGCGTAGATACCTCCTTTACTATCGGATATGTTTCCGATGGCGTTGTCGGCGTATCGGCAAGAAGCTTAGACAGTGTAAATGTTCAGATTATAATGGAGGAGCTGGGCGGCGGAGGTCACTTTAACAGTGCCGCCACGCAGATAGCGAATACGACAATCGAGGCTGTGAAGCAGCAGCTTTTAGATATTATAAAAAGAGAATATATGGATGACGGAGATGAAAAAATGAAGGTTATTTTATTGCAGGATGTTAAAGGAAAAGGAAAAAAGGATCAGATTATTGATGTCGCCAACGGCTATGGAAATTATCTTTTGACAAATAAGCTGGCAGTTTTGGCAACGGAGGATAATTTACAGGCGTTAGCTAAACAGAAGGAGCAGGAAAGAATTGACGCCGAGCATAGAAGAGATTTGCTGAATAAAATTAAGAGTGATATTCAGGGAAAATTTATTTCTATCTATATCAAGGTTGGTGCCGACGGCAAGAACTTCGGGCATATCACTACGAAGCTGGTTTGTGATGAGTTTGAGGCTCAGACCGGAATTCATCTGGATAAGCGGAAGGTGGAGCTGCCTACCGAAATCAATTCTGTCGGTATTTTTACGGCAAGCGTCAAGCTGGATAAGGATATTATCGCAACCTTTGAGATTAATGTAATTGAAAAATAATGGAGGTAGTATATGAATGCTCCTATGGTTCCCTGTGAAATTGAGGCGGAAATTGCTTTAATCGGCTGTGTATTTTTAGATGAAAATATTATTTATCAGGTATCCGACCTATTGGCTGTTGAAGATTTTTATGATTCAAAAAACCGGTTGATTTATAAAACAATGCTTCAATTATCTAAAAGCGGGAAGAATATAGATGCGACGACCGTGCTTTCTACGCTGTCTTCCAGCAATCTGCTGGAGCAGTGCGGCGGCATTGAATATATTTCAAAAATAGCGGATTATGGGTACTCTACCGCCAATGTAGAGTCCTATGTCGAACTGATAGAAAATGCGGCGTTAAGAAGAAATACGATACATACCCTGAATAATCTGGCACAAAGCGGATATGATAATAAGCTAAGTGCGTTTGATTATTTGGAAAGCGTGGAAAAAAGCATATTTGAGCTTTCCAAGCGAAGAAGAGTTGATTCCTTTAAAAGCATATCGACTGTATCTAAGAGCGTGTTGGAAAATACGGAAAAAAATGCTTCAAGAAATGAAGAGGTAATCGGACTGGATACGGGCTTCTCAGCGTTAAACAAATATACGCAGGGTTTTCAAAACGGCAACTTAATTATACTGGCAGCCCGTCCGGCAATGGGAAAATCTGCTATGGCAATGAATTTGGCTGTCAATGTCGCCACTAAGAATAAAAACGGACACGGGACGGTAGCGATATTTACCTTGGAGATGTCTGCCGAGCAGCTGGTAGAAAGAATGGTAGCCTCCGATAGTTCTATTCGGCTAAATCAGATTAAAAACGGAAAAATCGCCAAAAATGATTGGATTCGCTTTACGACAAGCTGTTCAAAGCTGGGGGGAATGAATCTGTATTTTGATGATTCCTCTGATTCAACGATAGCTACGATTCGGGCAAAATGTCGGAAGCTGAAATCTGAATCCGATTTAGATTTTGTCGTAATAGATTATCTTCAACTGATAGAAAGCGATGCGGCGAGCCAGCGGTCCTCCCAGCAGGAAAAAATATCCAAAATAACGAGAAGTTTAAAGCTGATGGCAAGAGAGCTTGACGTTCCTGTTCTGGCTTTATCCCAGCTTTCCCGTGCTGTGGAGCAGAGAGATGATAAAAAACCGATTATGGCGGATTTAAGAGATTCCGGCTCTATCGAGCAGGATGCGGATATCGTTATGTTTTTATATCGTGACGATTATTATAATCATTCCTCCGAGCGGAAGGGAGAGGCAGATTTAATTATTGCCAAAAACCGGTCTGGCTCTACGAATGAAGGATTACCTTTTATCTTTACTGGAGAATACCAGAGATTTAAGGAAAAGAAAGACGAGGAGAATTAAAATGACAGACCGTTTAAAAATAATGGAAGAAAGATATGAAGAAATTAATTCTTTATTGATTCAGCCGGAAATTGTCTGCGATGTGAAAAAGCTGACCGAGCTGTCTAAGGAACAGCGTTCTTTAGAAAAGCCTGTAATGCTGTTCCGCGAACAAAAAAAGCTGGAGGCTGCAATTCCGGATTTAAAGGAAATGAAGAAATCCGGCGATGCGGAAATGGCGGAAATGGCAGAGCTTGAGCTTGCGGAAACAGAAAAAAGATTAGAAGAGCTTGCGGAAGAAATTAAGGTTTTACTATTGCCTAAGGACCCGAATGACGAGAAAAATGTAGTCGTAGAAATCCGGGGTGCCGTTGGCGGTGATGAAGCGAATATCTTTGCGGGTGATTTATTTAGAATGTATACAAAATACGCGGAATCTAAAGGGTGGAAGATTGAGGTCGTTGACGCTATGCCGTCTGAAATGGGCGGATATTCCCAGATTCAGTTTATGGTTAGCGGCGAAATGGTTTATTCGCTGTTAAAGTATGAATCCGGGGCTCACCGGGTTCAGCGGGTGCCGGCAACGGAATCTCAGGGAAGAATCCATACCTCCGTTGCGACGGTATTGGTTATGCCTGAGGCTACGGAGATAGATTTTCAGCTGGATATGAATGACATTCGGGTGGATACCTTCTGCTCCTCTGGTCCGGGAGGGCAGGGCGTCAATACAACGTACTCTGCCGTGCGGGTGACGCATATTCCGACGGGAATGTTCGTGGCCTGTCAGACCTATCGTTCCCAGCATGAGAATAAGGCTGCCGCCTTACAGCTTTTAACGACAAGGCTGTACGACCAGCTGGTAAGAGAAAAGGAAGAGGCAGAGGGGGCAACCCGTCAGTCTTTAATCGGCAAGGGCGACCGCAGTGAAAAAATAAGAACGTATAATTATCCGCAAAACCGGGTGACGGACCATCGGATTGGCTTTACGATTAATCGTTTAGATGCGATAATCGACGGCAAACTGGATTTGGTAATTCAGGAGTTGGTGAATGAGGACCAGAAGAGAAAGCTTTCTGCCGAGGAAGCTGTAAAGCTATAAAATATAAAGAGTAAAAATTCCAGTTCAGCAATGAATTGGTTTTTTTTATTCGCAAAGATTTTCTTCTTCGCTTTCTTCATTTGCTTCGTCCTGTATTTTTAAAAAGTTATAGGTGCTGACTAGGACGATGATAAAAATATTTTGGAAGGTATTGCGGTCCATTCGCGGATGTATCGGCTCTATGAGATGTCTTTTTTCCTGATATCTTAAATATTGGTTGTGGGCTGTGGAATCAAAGGCATAAATCAATAAAATGGAAACTCCGGTATCAAATATAGTTTCTACCGGTGCCGGATTAAATTCCACACCGTTGATTAGACAATCCATAAGTGCGAAAACATAAGCATAGGTTGTCAGAGAAAACAGGGTGACGGCAAACGGGTCCATATAAATGGATAAAAATCCAACCATCATTCCGCTGGCAACCGAGGCATAATAAGCGGGAATTTCGCTGATTTCAATATCCTCAATGACAACGGCTTCGTTATACAGGAGAATAGATATGATTACGTCGGAAATAAACTGGCTGATGACTCCTGCCTTTGCTCCTTCAATAATGTTGGGGAGAATGTGTGACCTATTTAGTTGTTTATGATATTCAAGGTTGTAGGGCTGCATAATTTCACTTCTTCATTGTATTATATGCGGGGAAGGTGCGTGTTTTTGGGTTTATGAATTTTGTGTAATATTTTATCGGATTAAAATGTTTTGTTTTTAATGAAAAAAACTTATGTTTCGTGTATAATAGGGGATAGAGGTGTTTATTTATGGATTATCGTTTTTTATATGAAATGCTGGAAACAGAATCACCTTCCGGCTTTGAATTTAATATGCAGAAGAAGGTTATGAAGTATATGGAGCCTTATGCCGACAATTTTATTACGCATCACAGCGGCAATGTAATTTCGGTGTTGAATCCAAACGGACCAACCAAGGTTTTATTGGCAGGACATATTGATGAAATCGGATTGATGATAAGCGAGGTACTATCCAACGGGCTTTGCCGGGTGACAAGGGCAGGAGGAATCCGTGCCAATATGTATATCGGGCAAAAAATTAATGCGATTACCTTGGACGGGAGAAGGGTACCCGGTGTATGCAATGTCATTCAAGGGGCTTTGGAAAAGAAAATAAATGCCGAGGATTTGCTGGTTGATTTTGGAGTTGACAGCAAGGAAGAATGTTTGAAGCTGGTTCGTCCCGGCGATTATGTTATATTTGATACGACCTATCGGCATTTAGCCAATCAACGGCTTGCCTCCCGGGCTTTAGACGATAAGATAGGAGCCTTTATCTGTCTTGAGGCGTTAAAAAGAGCCAAGGAATATCAGACGGAAAACGGAGTATTTACGCTGACTACCGTCGGAGAAGAAACTACCATGCGGGGAGCGACATTCGGCGGATATATGGTACAGCCTGATTTAGCCTTGGTTGTCGATGTCACCTTCGTTACGGGAACAGCGGAGAAGGTCGGCTGTGGAGATGTCCATTTGGGAAAGGGACCGGTTTTGTGTCATAGTTCTATTGTGAATAAAAAACTGAACCGAATGCTGGAGGATACAGCGAAGGAATATAATATTCCGATACAATATGAAATCGCCGTAGGTACTACGGGAACAGACGCGGATAGAATATACTATACCAAGGAGGGAATCCCTTGTGCCTTAATTTCTATTCCGCTGAAGAATATGCATTCCCCAAGTGAAATTTGCGATTTACAGGATGTAGAGGCAATCATCGAGCTGATTGCCCGGTTTATCTGCCGGTTAGATAAGCCATCATTTAATCCGTATGAGGAGTGATAGAATGAAATTTAAGGATTATACTTATGAAAGACCAGACTTTGAGAAGCTGGCGGAAAGAATTGACGAACTGACAAGGACTATTCAGGATGAGTCTGATATAGAACGGATACAGGAGGCAATCCATGAAATCAATGAAATAAAAAACAAGGTCAGCACAATGGAAAACCTAGCGTATATCCGCAACAGCATCAATACGCAGGATAAATTTTATGAAGATGAAATTGCGGCAATCAATGAAAAGGGAACGGTGCTTATCTCCAGCTTAAACCGATTATCCAAGGTACTCGTTCATCATTCCTTGAGAAGCAAACTGGAAAAGAGGTATGGCAGTCACTGGTTTCAGCTTATGGAGCTGGATTTAAAAACTTTTGACGATTCGATTGCCCCTCTATTGGTAGAGGAAAGCCGTTTGACGGTAGAATACGATAAAATTATGGCTTCTGCCCAAATTGAATTTGACGGCAAAGTAAATAATTTAAGTCAGGTGAGAAAATATTTGTCCAACACCGACAGAGAGATTAGAAAAGAGGCTATGCTGAAAATCAATGCGTTCTTTGCGGAAAATGAGGAGCGGATTGATTCTATCTACGACAAGCTGGTCCATATCAGAACGGAAATGGCTCAAAAGCTGGGGTATAAGGATTATATTGAATACCGGTACGCCCAAATGGGAAGAACAGACTACAATCGGGACGATGTCGCCAATTACAGAAAACAGGTTTTAGATTATCTTGTTCCCGTTGCCGAAGATATTTTTAAGAAAAATTTAAAAAGGATTCATATTGAGGACGGAAAATTTTATGATTTGGGGCTTGAATTTTTAGATGGAAATCCGACCCCCAAGGGCAATAAGGAAGAGCTTGTCGCCAAAGCGATGAAGATGTATAAAGAAATGTCTGCGGAAACCGATGAGTTTTTTACCTTTATGACGGAGCATGAGCTTTTAGATTTGGAAACCAAGCCGGGAAAGGCAAACGGAGGCTATTGTACCTACATTCCGGAATATAAATCGCCGTTTATCTTTTCTAATTTCAATGGAACGCGGGGAGATGTCGATGTGCTGACGCATGAGGCGGGACATGCCTTTATGGCGTATAGCTGTAAGGATACGGCTGAGAATCCGGATTTGTGCTGGCCAACCAGCGAGGCTTGTGAAATTCATTCGATGTCTATGGAATTTTTTGCCTATCCTTGGATGAAACTGTTCTTTGAAGATGACGAGAATAAATATAAGGTATCGCACATGAACGGTGCCCTGACGTTTATTCCTTACGGGGTATGTGTCGACCATTTTCAGCACTTGGTTTATGAAAAGCCGGAGGCATCCCCACAGGAAAGAAAAAATATGTGGAAGCAGTGTGAGCGTTTGTATACGCCATGGCGAGATATGGAGGGAATGCCGATGTATGAAAAGGGAGCATTCTGGTTTAATCAGCCGCATATATTTTCCTCTCCGTTTTATTATATCGACTATACGTTGGCTCAGGTTTGTGCCTTGGAATTTTATCTGGATAGTTTGCAGAATCGTAAAGATGCTTGGGAAAGATACGTGCATCTTTGCCGGTTAGGCGGAAGTAAATCCTTTTTAGAGCTGATTCAGGAGGTTGGCATTCATAATCCATTTGCCGATGGCAGCATTAAAAGTATAGTCGAGCGATTATTGCCAGTAATAGAGCAAATTAAGCTGTAAGGAGGGATTCCTTTGAAAAATGAGGTTTACAAATTCAGAAAGAGTATGAAGCTGACGCAGGAGGACTTGGCAAAAAAGGTCGGGGTCACCCGACAGACAATTATTTCCATCGAGCAGGGGAAGTACATTGCTTCACTGCCTCTTGCGTTGAAGATTGCAAAGGAATTCGGAGTTCCGGTGGAAAGTATTTTTATGATTGAGGAGGGGGAATAGGATGGAAACTTTAGAGCATTTAAGAAGGGTTTCTAAAATTAAGCTGATTATTATGAGCTTATCTACCCTTTTACCCATTTTAATTCTGTTTGTTATGGAATTGATTCCAAAAAATGAAAATTCGGCAGTACCGGATTTGGTTATTTTCCGGTATGGTATTCTAGTGCTTTTAGAGGGGTATATCGGAATTAAGATTGCCAATTATATCCGGATTTTGACGAATGTGGATTATGCGGAAAACGAATTGCTGAAAAAGAATGATGAACGAAACAGATTCATTAAGCTAAAGACGGATTCCATGACGATAAAAATTGCGATTTACGCTTTGGGAATTGCGATGATTGTGACGGCGTTTATTAACCGCTGGATATTTTATACGCTGCTGTTTGTATTGTTGACTTATATTGTTGCCTATGCGTTTGTAAAGCTGTATTATTGGAAAAAATACTAGAGGGTGAAAAAGTATGGGGTTTATAGAGGTCTTAAAGGCAATTTTGTTCGGCGTTGTTGAGGGAATTACAGAATGGCTTCCGATAAGCAGTACCGGGCACATGATTATACTGGAGGAGCTTTTAGATGTCGAAAGTATTTACGGAGCCGAGTTCTGGCAGTTATTTTTGGTTGTTATTCAGCTCGGGGCCATATTGGCGGTAGTGGTTTGTTTTTTCAATAAGCTGAACCCTTTTTTCGGGAAATCACTGGTTTTTCCGCAACAGAAGAAAAGCAAAGAGGAAAAAAAGGGAATTTGGATTTTATGGGCGAAGGTTATTGTAGCCTGCTTGCCGGCGGCGGTAGTCGGATTGATATTGGACGATATATTAAATCGATATCTGTATAATTCAATTACTGTTTCCGTCACGCTAATTATATATGGCATAGCCTTTATCGCTTTGGAAATTTGGAATCGGGAAAGAGAATTTAAGGTACGGGATACCGGCAGTCTAAGCTGGAAAACGGCGTTTTTTATCGGGTGCTTTCAGCTTTTGGCATTGATACCCGGTACATCAAGAAGCGGTGTGACGATATTGGGAGCGATGCTGCTGTTATGCAATAGAGAAACAGCCTCCGAGTTTTCCTTCTTTTTATCTATTCCCGTTATGCTGGGAGCTTCCCTTTTCAAAATGGTAAAATTCTTTATTGACGGCAATGCGATTGTATTGGAACAGGTTTTGTTTTTATCTATTGGCTGTGTTGTGGCTTTCGGCATATCCATGCTGGTTATCCGGTTTTTAATGGCATTTATCCGTAAACATGATTTTAAGCCGTTCGGTGTTTACCGGATAGGACTGGGCGTTTTATTGCTGATTTTATTTGCGTGCGGTGTAATGCATATTTAGCTTTTTAATTCTAAGTAGAGGTGGTAATTATGAAAAAAGTCGTACAATATTTACATAATAATCTTTATTTAGAATTATTCTGTTTTATTTTATTTATTCTGAGTTTTTGTTTTGAGTCGTTCCTTGAGGTTTTTAAGGGCTACGGCAGAATCATTACCAGCTCCTCTATCCTGCTTACAGACTATGTTTATGTTGGCGGAATCGGGGCTACCTTGTTTAATGTGGCAACGATACTGTTGTTTAATCTGGTTATGCTGAAGCTGTTGAAAATAAAAATATCGGGTCCGGTGTACTGCGGTATTCTATTGATTACAGGATTTTCTTTTTTTGGCAAGAATATATTTAATACGCTTCCTATCTATTTCGGGATATGGCTTTATTCCCGGTTTAAGAAACTGCCGTTTAAGAGTCTTATTATTGTCATTCTGTTTTCAACTGGGATTTCGCCGCTGGTTAGCTATGCCATGTTTGGACTGAATCTTCCCTATTACATCTCTATCCCCTTGGGGCTGGTTTGTGGGATGACGGTGGGATTTATTTTACCGGCATATGCCGCTCATACCATCGTATTTCATCAGGGATATAATATATATAATATCGGCTTTGCCTTAGGAATATTGTCGGCTATCTTTTACGCCCTGTTTAGGCTGTGCGGCTTGGAGGTTGCCACAGTAAAGCTGTATGACGATACAAATTCCATGGTATTTTATATTTTGCTTGGCGTGATGTCGGGTATATTTATTTTGCTTGCCCTTTGCGGGGATATTCGCGTATTTAAAAAGTATTTCCGGCTTTTGAAAACATCCGGAAGGCTAGTCAGCGACTATATTAAGGAATTCGGAGTTGAGGCGGTTATGCTGAACTTCGGTATATTGGGTATTTTTATGCTTATTATTTTTGCAAGTCTGAGAATCCCGCTGAATGGTATTTTGTTCGGCAGTATTTTGTCGGTGCTGGGCTGCGGAGCGTTTGGCGTTCATCTGCGGAATGTGGTGCCTATATGGGTCGGAAGCGGACTGGCGATAATTGTCGTAATGGCTGTTCGGCAGAATTTTACGATTCAGGTCAGTGAGGACTTAAATATGCTGGTGGCATTTGTCTTTGCCTGCGGCTTGGCACCGATTTGCGGAAAATTCGGGTTTATTTACGGAATGATTGGCGGATTTATGCATATTATGCTGACCCCGTCAATGATTGCCCTGCAAGGCGGCTTTGATTTATATAACAATGGTTTATCGGCAGGCTTTGAGGCGTCTGTGCTGGCTGTATGTGCAGAAAAGATATTTTACAGGGAGAAGAAGAATGCAAAGAAATCAAAAGATTTGTAAGATAGTGGAGGAAATGTCCTTATATATTTTGGAAAACAGCTCTTCCAATTTGAATATAGATATTCGTCAGTCGGAGCATCAGACGGTTTTAACCTTCGTTATGGATAAATGCAGTGAGGCTGTAAAGGACTTTATGCTGGGGAAGATTAAAGGAGAACGGGATAAGGAAATTGAGGAATACGGCTGGGAGCTGATGGGAGAGGGAGCCTCCGATGATGATTTGGGGATTATTAATTGTCTGATAGACGAAATAAGCTATGAAGAACCTGGGGATAAATCAGTAGTGAGGATGGTGCGGAATGAGTAGCAAGCTAATTAAGGGATTTAAAATATCGGGAATTGCCTTTTCGGCTGTCGTGTTTGTTTCCCTGTCAATTATTATTTATTTTTATCGGGTAGAGCCGCTGTGGATAGACGCCGAGCTTCGTGATTTTTCTTATTATATCCGCGGAGAAAAATACGGTTTTATGTATTGGGTATTTCGGATTATTACGGAATTTGGGAATTTTTTTATCATTATCCTGATTTTACTGGGAATTGCCTTATTCACCAGACTGGATTTTCGCTTCTTCCTAGTGCTTTTCGGTATTATGCTGTCCTTAATTCTCAATGTCGGATTGAAGGATATGTATTCGAGGGAAAGACCGTATGAGGACTTGCGTTGGGCAGCGGAATATACGACCAGCTTCCCCTCCGGTCATGCCACGGCAGCGGGCTTTTTGTATTCCTATATCATTTATTTAGTTTATCATACGGATTTAAAGCCATGGATAAAGCGGACGGTATACGGTGTCTGCGGAGCTTTGATTCCCTTAATTATGTTCTCCCGGCTGATATTGGGCGTCCATTACTTTACCGATGTGGTTGCCGGCTGTGCTACGGGGATAATGGTATCCTGCTTCTGTATGCTGCTGTACCGATATTGCGTCAATAATAATATTCTCACGACAGGATTACTGCATAGAAGAAAGAAAAAAGAGGAACGGGATGTATAATGATGAAGCGGATAATGGCAATCATAGGGTTTCTTACGCTTAGTCTTATGCTGACCTCCTGCAATACCCTGACAATTCAGAGCTGTCTGCCGATTTATAGTATGGATACAACGATTCAAATCACATTCTATAACGTTTCCGATTATGAGGTGCATTATCAAAAGATTAAGGAAATATATTATGCCTATGACAGTATTTCTTCGGATTATGAAGGAAACACTCAGGGAAACAGCGTCTATGATTTAAACGAAAAGAGAAGTGCCTCCGTATCCACCGAGCTGGCTGAGCTTTTGAATACGGCGGTCAGCTTAATGGAGGAAACGGGGGGATATTATAATCCCTTTATCGGCAGATTGAGCCGGCTTTGGAAGAAGGCAATCGAAGAAAAAAGTCTTTTAACCAAGGAAGAGATTGAAACAGAACTTAAAATTATTCAAAATACCCGGTTGAAGGTTGACGGCAATACGGTAAGTCTGACCGGAGAAGGGAATGTGGATTTGGGCGGAATAGCCAAGGGCTATGCTACGCAAAAGGCAAAGGAGTATTTAGACAGCGTCGGCGTGGACCGCTATTTAATCAATGCCGGAAACTCAAATGTTGTTTTTGGCAATAAAAACAATCAGGATTTTATTATAGCCCTTCAGGAGCCGTATAATAATGCCAATATTATGGTAATTCAGGATAGGAACAAGGCTATCGGGACCTCCTCCGGCAAATATCAGAATGTGGTTATTGATTCTGTAAGATACCACCATTTAATCAATCCCTTTACCGGGTATCCGTCCAATATTTATGATAATGTAAATGTTATGTGTGATAACAGCACGCTGTGCGATGTCTATGCGACGGCTTTATTTTCAATGGATTTAGATACGGCGAAGGCGTTTGCCAAGGCACAGGGGATAGAAATTATTTTGTTTAAGGATAATGCTATTCTATACCAAAGCGGCGGGTGGAAAAGCTATGCATAAGCTAAGAAATGATATTTTATTGATTATAGCCATTATAGGTTTATCCGTCATTGCTATTTTGGGATTTCAGCTGTTTTCTGCCAAGGATAATTTGAAGGCATTGGTCTATGTGGAGGATACTGTTGTGCTGGAAATTCCTTTGGAGGAGGATAAGGAATATACCGTACAGGGGAAAATCAGTGAAATTCAAATTGTCGTTCAGGCAAATAAAATAAAAATCACGGATAGCGGCTGTGCCGATAAGATTTGTATGCATTTGGGAGAAATCAGCCGTTCTAACCAGACACTCACCTGTCTGCCGAATCGGGTATATATCAAAATTGTCGGTAGGGAAGGAGTGGATTCTGTCGTATGAGCCTGAAAAGACTTTCTGTCATCGCTATGCTTTTATGTATGTCGGTGGTTTTAAGCATTGTCGAATCCTTTATTCCCGTCTTTATTCCCGGTGTAAAGCTGGGGCTTGCCAATGTTATTATTTTGATAATGCTATATGAATTTAAAATTCGAGAGGCGTTTGCGGTAGATTTTTTAAGAATTTTACTGGCTGGCTTGCTGCGGGGAACTTTGCTGTCGCCTACCTTTATTATGTCCTTGTCCGGAGGAATGGTATCCTTTGCGGTGATGCTGCTTTTCTCAAGGATTAAGGTATTCAGCGTTATCGGCGTATCCGTCCTTGGCTCCGTAAGCCATTGTACGGGGCAGATTATCGCGGCAATGTGGCTTTTATCCGCCGATGCTGTGGTGTATTATCTTCCTTTTATTGCGATTTTGTCCGTGGCGACCGGTATTCTTTCCGGAATTATCTGCCGGATTTATCTGAAACGAAGCATAACAAGGCATTTTTTAGATAAAAATTGAACTTTATTCGCATGTGTCGCATATAATATAATGATTTAACAAATATAATTTGATACAAAAGCGTTTACATGAAATATTACATTGACATTTTCGAGAACATTTTGTATTATTGTTAGTGAGCAAAGGTGCTTGAGTAAATAATAATTATGATTGCAAGGTCGCAGAAATGACGTTTGGTCGTTTTGGCGGCTTTTTTTGTTCAATAAGAGGAAGAGAGGATTTATTATGAAAGATATGTTAGAGGTTTTTGGGTCGAAAACATTTGATTCCAAAAAAATGAAGGAAATGCTGAGTCCGGCAACTTATGAAAGCCTGCAAAAAACGATTCACGAGGGAGCTCCGCTGGATACCTCCATTTGTGATGAGGTGGCTGAGGCTGTAAAAGAGTGGGCTTTAGAAAACGGGGCTACGCATTTTACCCATTGGTTTTTACCGCTTACGGGGATTCCTGCGGAAAAGCATGATTCCTTTTTGGATATTTCCGGCGGTGAGGTTATTTTAAAGTTTAAAGGTAAGAATTTAATTAAGGGTGAACCGGATGCCTCCAGTTTCCCAAGCGGCGGGCTTCGTGCTACTTGCAGTGCCCGCGGATATACCATTTGGGACCCGTCTACCCCTATCTTTCTAAAGGAGGACGGAAACCGGGTAGTTCTTTGTATTCCGACGGTATTCTTGGGGTATCATGGTGAAGCGTTAGACCGCAAAATACCGTTATTGCGTTCATTAAACGCTTTAGATATTCAGGGAAAAAGATTTTTAAAGATGTTCGGTATTACCGATGTTTCTAAGGTTTCTTCAACCATTGGTCCGGAGCAGGAGTATTTTTTGGTTGACCATGAGCTTTATAAGAAGCGTGAGGATTTGATGATGACCGGACGTACTCTTTTTGGCAATGTTCCTGCCAAGAATCAGCAGACGGAGGAATGCTATTTCGCTCCGATTGCTCCGCGGGTTGCCGGGTTTATGAGAGATATCAACAGAGAACTGTGGAGCTTAGGTATAACTGCTAAGACGGACCATAATGAAGTAGCTCCGGCTCAGCATGAAACAGCTCCGATATTTGCGGCATCCTCTGTCGGTGCTGACCAAAATATGATTTTAATGGACGCTTTAAAGCGTATGGCGTTAAAAAATGATTTGGTAGCTATTTTCCATGAGAAGCCTTATGCCGGCGTAAACGGCTCCGGCAAGCATAATAACTGGTCTATAACAACCAATACGGGATTAAATCTGACCGACCCGAGCGATGAGCCGCATAAGAATTTATTATTTTTATTAACCTTGGCTTGTATTGTTAAGGCAGTCGATGAAAATGCCCTGTATCTGCGGTTAAGTGCCTCCGTTCCGGGAAATGATTTCCGGTTAGGGGCAAATGAGGCACCTCCTGCCATTATCTCTATCTATTTAGGAGACCAGTTAGAGGACGTCGTACAGCAAATTATTAAGACGGGAAAGGCTGAATATTCTCTTCAGGGAAAAACGCTGGATTTGGGAATTCCGAGTATTCCGGCGATTAAGGCGGATTGTACGGACAGAAATCGTACCTCTCCATTTGCGTTTACCGGAAATAAATTTGAGTTTAGAATGGTAGCCTCCTCCTCCTGTATTGCCGAATGTAATACAGCACTGAATGTTGTGGTTGCCGAAGAGTTTAAAAATGCCTGTGAAGCCTTAGAGGCTAAAGAGAATTTTGAAGAGGCTGCGATGGAGTATGTTGCCAAAACCCTAAGAGAGCATCAGCGGGTAATATTTAATGGCAATGGCTATTCCGAGGAATGGGTCGAGGAAGCAAAGCGACGCGGTTTGCCGAATGTTAAGACCTATTGTGAGGCAATCGAATCAGCAACGAGCGAAAATACCGTTCGCGTATTTGAGGATATGAAGGTTTTATCTAAAACGGAATTAGAGGCTCGGGCTGAGATTATGTATGAAACCTACATTAACGCTAAGGATATTGAGGCAAAAACTGCCCTGAATATGGCTAAGCAGCAATATCTTCCGGCAGTAAGAGATTATATCTCTTCTTTAGCTGAGGAAGCGGAAAATGTTAAAAAGATATATTCCGGGGATTTATCTTCCTATACCGCTGTAGCGTCTAAGGCTTTAGAGCTTTTGACGAAAGCGTCTGCGGCTGTGGACGCTTTGGAAAAGGCAGAAGAGGAAGCAAAATCCAAGGATTGCAGTAAATGTATGGCTTATGCCTATAAGGATTTGGTTGTTCCGGCTCTGGAGGCATTAAGGAAGCCTATCGACGCATTGGAGGAAATTGTGGATAAAGCATATTGGCCTGTTCCTTCCTATGCAGATTTAATGTTTGAAGTATAGTCGTATTCGTTCATACCACTCTTCCAAAGGGACACTTTCTATCGGAAAGTGTCTTTCTTTTATTTTCCATATAAAAATGATAAGAATTTAATCTTTTTTTAAAGGCTGACATAATTAGACATTCTATGACATCGAAAGGGGCTATAATAGGGATGAAGGTGGGAGATTATGTTGAAAAAAATATGGAAATGTATTGCTAGTTTTGTTGTATTGTGTATTGCTTGTTGTTTTGTGAATACTAAAGCGGGGGCTGTTGACGGTGCGGAGATAAATATAGTCGCAGAGATTAGTATTCATTCGTTTGGAGATTGGCTGATTAAAGAAATGGGACATTCGTTTCTGGCGATTAAAAATACCTCTTCAAGAGGGTTATATGTTGGCAAAAAGTATGTTCCTAAGGGAACGACCGTGACGATTGGAAATTGGGGGAATATGAAGCAGCATATAGGGCTATGGTATAATTTGGAACAATATACGACGACGAGTTATGAAATTGTGTCTTTACATAGTATTTTGTCTGATAATGAACTGGATACGCTGAATGAATATATTCTCGAACATGACTGGTGGACGTGGGAATATAACTGCACAACCTTTGCTGCGGAGGCATGGAATCTAAATTCAAGCTATAAGTTCTATTTTTCGGATACGCCGTATCCAATCGACCTCTGCAATAAGATGAAAAGTTATAGTACGTACCAGAAAAATGTCGATTTAGACATTAGTATGGCTTCGGGATACTTTAATGGGAATACCTTCGTGCAGGCAATAGGCATTAGAGCATAAACAATATACAGAAAGGATGGTAATTATGAAACTTGAGATTAGTTTGAGAATCGCATTGTATACCTTAATTAGCATCCTTTTAATTTTCTGCAGCTGGTATCTATTTAAGCTGTTTAATGGCTCAACCCTATTTGACGGTAGTTTTATGAGAAACAATAATTCTTTTTATTATTTTATCTTTGTTATTATCGTAATCGTATTTGGCTTTGCGGCAATGATTGTCAATACCGTTGGTCTGATTAAATCCTGTCTCTTATACACATCTGACGCTGGCGACGAACTCT
>ENA-UAOM01000154-UAOM01000154.1-human-gut-metagenome-genome-assembly--contig:-NODE-154-length-23264-cov-8.590719_pt1 | contig 23264 bp, 36 predicted proteins | sample MGYA00243468_ERZ654555 | MGnify/ENA primary metagenome ERZ654555 (study PRJEB26926, sample SAMN06164434) | human gut metagenome | biome: ENVO:00009003; feature: ENVO:2100002; material: ENVO:00002003... | reverse complement strand
AGAGGCTTCGGAAGAAGGAAGAGTATGAGGAAAAGGATTATATTCTGGAAATAGAAAAGCTATGGCAGAGCTATGAGAAGTAAATTAGGAATGTGGTGATTGAATCATCACATTCTTTTTTATGAAAAATATAGACATAGGAAGGATAAATTAGGTATAATTAAGTCGAAGGCAGGGGATAAAATGCGAAAAATTGTTTTGAGTTTGCTGAGCTTATGCTTGATAATGATTCTTGCTTCCTGTGAAGAGGAAGTGGATTATACAAAGGCTTTAATCAGTGTATATTTAGAGGGAACTGAGGAAAATAAAGCGATTGAAATCTATAATTCGGGCAGTGAGGAGCTTTCTTTAAATCAATTTAAAATCGGAATATATAAGGTAAAGGATACTAAGCCTTCCATAACGGTAAAGCTAGGGGGAGTTTTGGAAAGCGGCAAATGCTTTGTCGTATGTAATTCCAAATCAGACCAAGCGATTTTAGATAAGGCGGATATGGTATCAGAACAGCTGGAATTTAACGGTACGGAGGGCATAGCCCTGATGTATAGAAATACGGTGGTTGATGTTATCGGCGAGCTGGGCTTAAGAAATAGAAATAATGATATAACGTATGTTAGAAAGGTCAATATGACGGAGCCTTCCGATAAATTTGATATGTATAATTTTATTATTTACAATAAAGATAATGCGAATTATTTAGGAGAATTTATAAATTCCGTCACTCCGGAGGAGCTGCTGGCAGGACCGAAATTCGATGAGGGGTATTTGGATAAGGAATTTTATGTCACTTATCCCGGAATGAACGGTACCGGCGGTGCCGTTGAGGTAGAGCTGACCTTGAATGTCGACGGAGATACCTCTTATTTCCGTTTTCCCGACAGCTTGGATATTCGGAGCTTTGTTGAGGAGAAAAATATCATGACGAATCGGGACGGAACGATATCGACAAAGCTAAGGTATCAGGACGTCGATACTCCGGAAACCTATACGGGAAATATTCAGGAGTTTGGCTGGCCTGCGAAGCTGTATACGGCACAGGCACAGGAGAATGCTGATAAGATTTATATCCAAAGTGTAGCCAATGATTCTCTGCTATGTACCTACGGCAGAATTTTAGGATATGTGTTCGTATGCTCCGGCGATGATTCCAGCATGATTAATTTTGAATTGATTAAAAGAGGCTATACGAATATCCTGTTTGATTATAATGAGAATATGACCTATAAGGATATTCCTTATTACGGCTATATGATGAATGCCAGACTATACGCCCAAAGAAACGGACTTGGCTTGTACGGAGAAAAGGACCCGTATTGGGATTATACAAAAAATCAGTCAATTTACGCTTAAGGAATGGTTGTTGCCGGCTTTTTTGGAGGAATGTCATAATTTGCAAAAAAAATACTTTTGTCTTTATTTTTGCTTTACCTGTGATATAATAGAAAAGGATATTTATTTTGTATAAATTTGGGAGGAAAAAATTCTCATGTCTATCTTATTGGGAAAAAAAGTAAAGATTTTCAGTTTAACCGCAAATGAAGAATTAGCTAACGAAATATGTGCGTCCGTCGGAATTCCGCTTTCCAGCTGTGATGTACTGCATTTTGCCGACGGTGAAATCAACGTTCAAATTAATGAAACCGTCCGCGGACATCATGTTTTCGTTATTCAGCCGACCTCAGCTCCGGTCAACGATCATTTAATGGAGCTTTTGATTATGTGCGATGCGTTAAAGAGAGCGTCTGCGAAAACGATTAATCTAGTTATTCCTTACTATGGATATAGCCGTCAGGACCGGAAAGCCAGAAGCCGTCAGCCGATTTCCGCAAAGCTGGTAGCGGATTTGCTTCAGGTTGCCGGAGCCAACCGGATTATTTGCATGGATATTCATGCGGCACAGATTCAGGGATTCTTTGATATTCCGGTGGATAACTTTATGGGACTGCCGATACTATGCAATTATATTATGGATAAGCATTTGGAAAATATCGTTGTTGTTTCTCCGGACCATGGCGGAACGACGAGAGCCAGAGAATTTGCCAAGGTTTTGGATACGACGATTGCGATTATAGATAAACGCCGTCCGGAGCCGAATAAAGCAGAGGTAATGAATATCATCGGCGATATTAAGGGGAAAACCTGTATTCTTGTAGACGATATGTGCGATACTGCCGGAACGCTGACTGCCGGGGCACAGGCATTGATGAACGCCGGAGCAACCGAGGTTTATGCGGCTTGTACGCACGGCGTATTGTCCGGACCTGCCGTGGAGAGAATCCAAAATTCCTGCTTAAAGGAAATGATTATTACCAATACGATAAAGCTGGCTGAGGAAAGAAAGATAGATAAAATTACGGTACTGTCTGTCGGACAGCTTTTAGGACACGGTATTTTAAGAATTTTATCTGATGAGCCACTGTCCGGCTTGTTTACCTATTCCTACGATAAAAGCAAAAGAGAATTATTATAATGAAGCTGATTATCGGCTTGGGAAATCCCGGACAGGAGTATGCCAATACAAGGCATAATATGGGCTTTATCGTATTGGACGCATTGGCTGAAAAGTATGGGCTTTCATTTTATTTGGAGCCTAAATTTAAGGGAATGCTTGCCAATATCCAGATTGGCGGACAGAAGGCTTTGCTTTTAAAGCCGATGACCTATATGAATTTGTCCGGCGAAAGCGTAGTAAGGGTTATGCAGTATTATAAAATAAATCCCGAAGATATTCTGGTGATTTCCGACGATTTGGATTCCCGCCTCGGTCGGGTACGAATCCGGGAAAAAGGAAGTGCCGGCGGACATAACGGTCATAAGAATATTGCCGGCTTGCTTAAAACCGAGGAATATAAAAGAATAAAGATAGGAATCGACAGAAATTCACAGTATTCCGTGGTAGACTGGGTATTAAAGAAGTTTACAGCTGAGGAGCTTGAAGAGCTGAAGCCTTCCGTGGAAAAGGCGATAAGGGCGATAGAGGATTTTATCGTCAATATTGAGTTTTACCGGATTTCCTCATTGTATTCTTCAAAATAAAATAAAAATAGATAAGCCGTAGTATTTTTATACTATGGTCTTTCTTTTTGAAGGGAGAGCTAGTTATGTTTTTGGAAGCAGAGGTATTAAACGGTTTGGGGTATTTCCTAAATCTATTGTTTTTGGTTATCGGTATAGCCCTGTTGGTTGAGGGAGCCGATTATTTTGTCAGCGGAGCGTCCTCTATCGCTAAAAAGTTAAAAATTTCGTCCTTGGTTATCGGCTTAACTGTCGTATCCTTTGGTACATCCGCTCCGGAGCTGGCGGTAAGCCTGTCCTCCAGCATTAAGGGAGAAAGCGGGATTGCCTTGGGGAATGTGGTCGGCTCCAATATTATGAATCTTTTGGTCGTTTTGGGTTTTTCTTCGGTTATTGCCCCGATTGCGGTAAAGGGAAGTATCTGCAAAAGAGAATTTCCGTTTCTGCTAGCCTCTACCGGTCTTTTGATTATTTTTTCCTTGGATAATCTGTTTTCCGGATATTCGGGAATAGAAAATATATTGAGCCGGGGAGAGTGTCTGATATTTATTTGCGGTATCGCATTATTTTGCTATATATCCATTGTCATGGCGAAAAAAGACGCTCAAAGGGATTTGGGTGCTACGGCAGAACGGCAGGAGGCTTCCCCAAAGCCGGAAAAGGATACGCCGGTATGGAAGGCGGTTGTCGCCCTGCTTTTGGGACTTGCCGGTATTGTTATCGGTGCTGAGTTTGTGACGACGCCGGCTACGAATATCGCGACCTCCTTAGGTCTTGCGGCAAATCTGGATAAAGCCATGGTGACGAATGTAGTGGGCTTGACCGTAGTTGCCATAGGCACCTCCCTGCCGGAGCTAGTCACGTCGATTATGGCGGCGAAAAAGGGAGAAAATGAAATTGCAATCGGCAATGTCGTCGGCTCTAATATTTTTAATATTCTGTTTATCTGCGGTCTTTCCGGCGTCATTACACCGTTAACCATGACGAATGATATTATAACGGATATGATTTTGTCCTTAGGGGCGACGATTTTGGTCTTTGTTATTTGCCGCAAGGGGAAAATCACCAGAAAAAACGGCGGTATTTTATTGGGGGTATACGCGTTATATCTTGCCTATATTTTAATTCGGCTGTTTTATCCGTCCTTGGCAATTCCGTTTTAGGGATTGCCTCTTAAAAAAGTCTTTCAATAAAAGGTGTGGTATTTTTCTTGTTTTTTGCAGTATAATGTAAAGCAGTAGAGATCTAGTATTCTAGGTCTTTTTTGTGCGTAGGAGCGTGTTTTCTATGAATATTTATGAGTATTTTTATCACTTGGAGAGCGTTAATAAAATATTAAATCAGGATAAAATTAAGATAGGGAATACCTGTGATGAATATAATTTGATGCTGATAGCTTCCGACTTTTTTAAAAACAATAACAGTATATTCGTCATATTGCCGAACTTATATACGGCTCAAAGGTATTATGACGCCCTTGCCGGCTATGTTCCGGAGGAGGATGTTTTATTCTTTCCGGCAGACGAGCTGGTTTCGGCGGAAATGGTTGCCGCAACCGGAGATTTTTTGTTTGAACGGATACAGACGCTTTATACCCTTCTGGAGCAGAAGAAAAAAATCGTTGTGACGAATATGCACGGTGCTATCAAGTATGAAATGAACGCTTCCGTCTGGAAGGAAAGTATCTTTTCCCTAAAAACTGGCAGCAGTATAGATATGCAGGAGCTGTGCCGCCGGCTGATTCGCCTTGGCTATGAAAATGTTTATACAACGGTAAAAACGGGAGAATTTTCCAAAAGAGGCTCAATCATTGACATTTTCCCTTTGGGCTATACCAATCCCGTCCGCTTGGATTTCTTTGGCGATGATATAGATACCATAAAGGAATATAATGCCGATACCCAGCGTTCGATGACGGCTATCGACCAAATAACGGTATTGCCGGTCAGTGAATTTATTTATTCCGATGAGGAATATAAGCTGGCTGAAAAAAAGATATTAGCCTTTATGGACCAATACCGGCTTTCCCCGATTGAGGAGCAAGCCTACCGGCAGGATTTATTTAAGCTGGAGGAGCATAAATCCTTGGATACCCTTTCCCGCTATCTGGAGTTTTTTGACGCAAATCTTTCTACGGTTTTTGATTTTGCCGAGCATAAGCGGATATATGTCATTGACCCGGTGAAATCCCGGGAGGGCTACGAGCATTTGGTTTTGGATTTAAACGAATACTGCGGCAGAATCGGCGGATACAGTATTGCCAATATGAAAATGTTTAAGGATTTTAATTTGGTGCTGGGTCAGGCAAATCTATGGATTGAGGGACTGCGGAGTCTGGGAAGCATAGATTATTCGGTATATGCCAAGGAGATTGCCCCATATAAGGCGAATCAGAAGCAGATACTGGAGGATTTTATCCGGATTAAGAATAAAAAGCTTTTGCTGGTATGTATTAAAAGTGAAGAGCGATATAAAAGGTTAAATGAGTATTTTATGGAAAATCATATATTTTTGCATAGAATACAGGATATAAGCGAGGCGGAGGCGGGGAGTATCAATGTCTTTATGGGCGATTACCCGGCTTTCGAGTTGATGTATGAGGATTTTATTCTTATCAACGAAGCCGCGATATTTGATGTCACCTATGCTCCGAAGCGGGTAAAGTATAAATCAATTTATAAAAATGCGATTAAAATATCCAAGTACGATGAGCTTTGTATCGGCGATTATGTCGTGCATTATGATTATGGAATCGGTAAATATTTGGGAATTAAAACCATAAAGACCAATGATATCGAACGGGACTTTTTATACGTTATGTACGCCAAGGGCAGCGGCTTATATATTCCGCTGGAACAGATTTCAAATATAATGAAATATGCCTCCGGTGATGTGGAGGGTGTTGTTCTGCATGAAATCGGCTCTACGGCATGGGCGAGAACAAAGGCTAAGGTCAGAAAGCGGGTTCACGATATCTCCGATAAGCTGATTGCCTTATATTCAGCCCGAGCATCGGCAAAGGGCTTTGCCTTTTTGGAGGACAGCATAGAACAGGCTCAGTTTGAAGCGGATTTTATGTATGAGCTGACGCCGGACCAGAAGAAGGCGGTCGACGCCGTTAAGCACGATATGGAATCACCTCGTCCAATGGACAGACTTATCTGCGGTGATGTCGGATACGGTAAGACCGAGGTAGCTATGCGTGCTGCCTTCAAGGCGGTATACAGCGGAAAACAGGTGTGTATGCTGGCACCGACCACGATTCTTGCAAGACAGCATTATATGACCTTTAAATCCCGTATGGAGGATTATGGGATTCGGGTGGAGCTGTTGTCCCGCTTTGTCAGCGTCAAGGACCAGAAGAAAATCATTGAGGATTTGAAAAAGGGCGGTGTCGATATTCTTATCGGAACACACCGCGTCTTATCCAACGAAGTGCAATTCAAGGATTTAGGACTTTTAATCGTCGATGAGGAACAGCGGTTTGGCGTCACCCATAAGGAAAAAATCAAGGAGCTAAAGGTCAATGTAGACTGTATTACCCTTTCGGCAACGCCGATTCCCCGAACCTTGCAGATGTCCGTTATGGGAATTAAGGATTTGTCTATGATAGAAACGCCGCCGAAAAACCGGTATCCGATTCAAACCTACGTTATTGAAAGAAACGACCGGATTATAGCAGATGCCATTGAGCGGGAGCTTGCCCGCGGAGGACAGGTATTTTATTTATATAATTTTGTGGATTCCATTGACCTTCAGGCGGCAAAGCTGAAATCGTTGGTACCGGATGCGAGAATTTGTGTCGGACATGGAAAGCTCACGAAGGACCAGCTGGAAAATGTAATATCGAAATTTATCAATAAGGAATACGACGTCCTGTTGTGTACGACCATTATTGAAACGGGAATTGATATGCCGGATACCAATACGCTGATTATCCATGACGCCGACCGGCTGGGGCTGTCCCAGATGTATCAGATTCGGGGAAGAGTCGGCAGGTCGAATAAGATAGCCTATGCCTATTTAATGTATGAGCCGAGAAAAATCTTGACTCCGGAGGCAGAAAAGCGGCTGGAAACGATAAAGGAATTCAATGAGCTGGGAAGCGGCTTTAAGATTGCCATGCGGGATTTATCTATCCGGGGTTCCGGGGATTTACTAGGTGAGGAACAGTCCGGCTTTGTCGAGTCTGTCGGCATTGATATGTATTTAAAAATACTGGACGAGGAAATTCATAAACGGACGGAGGAAGAGGAAAAGAAGAAGCCGGACGCGTCTTTACTGGCACCGCTGTCGAGCCGAACGATTAAGCAAAGCTATATCGACAATGACGATATCCGCATATCCATTCATAAGAAGATAGATAATCTGCAAAATCTAAAGGAAATGAAGGAGCTGGTCGCTGAGCTTCAGGACCGGTTTGGAGATGTCGATGAGGAGCTTTTAACCTATATGTATGAAAAAATTATGAAAACCTATTGTAAAAAGCTGGACATTTATAAAATAGACAAAAAGAATCCCCGGTATTTGGATTTTGTCTTTACAGTTGAGGCAAGTTCTCATTCCGACGGCGTTCTGCTGTTTTCTAAAGCGGCAGGCTATAAGTATATCACGCTGACCTATCTTCAAAGAGAAATTCATATTCTTTTAGAAATTCAGGGCAGGGAAAAGCTGGATTATTTTAAGGAGGTTTGTCATTACCTCGACGATATTTCGCGTGCTTAAAATTTGTTTTCTTTATGCGATTTTCATTTACAAATGTTGTAGAAATTTGTATAATTAAAGCAAAGAGAGGCGATAATATGGCTACACCTAAAACGGAAGTAAAACCAACCCCGGTAAAAAGAGTAGGCACTGCGGCTGAAAAGAAGCCTCAGCCGAAGGTAGCGGAAACAAAAAAGATAGAGGCAGTATCTAAATCCAAGACGACAGGAAAGCCGGAAGCAAAGGCGGAAGTAAAAAAAGCAGAGGAAAAAAAGAAGTCTGCTTCCGCAAATAATCAGCCTCCGGTAAAAGAAGCTCGGACAGCGGCTGCCGCCAAAAAGGAACCGGTAAAAACCTTAGAAAAACCGGCAGAGAGTACGGCGGCAAAGGCACAGGCTAAGAAAGCCCCGGTAAAAAGAGTGGATACCACGAAACCGGTCGTTGCTTCGGCTCCGCAGCTGAAATCCGCCGGAAAAACGGTATATCATGTGACAAAGCGGGAAAAGGACGGCAGGGAATGGAAGGTATTCATTCAAGGCTCCGATAAGGTAATTAAATTGTTTCCAACACAGGCGGCGGCACTAGAATATGCCCGGGGGCTTTGTGCCAATAAAAACGACGGAAGCTACGTTTTGCTGCATGGCTTAGACGGAAAAATCAGAAAATATTAAATGATGGGGAAATTTCGGCAGGAATGGGAATTTCCTCTTTCTTTAGAAAAAAATTATAAAATTTTTACATAAAAAAATGAAAAAAGTCTTGCAATAGGCTTTTTTTTTTAGTATAATGATGAAGGCTCTATATCGAGCAAGAAGTGGCTGTGAAGTGGGAGGTTGCTGACACACCGAAAAACGTTGTCATTGCAGCGTGTTGGGTTTTCCCATGGAGCAAGTCTATACGACGATTATAGGCGAAAGGAGTTTATAAAATGGCAAAAGAAAAAATCAAAATTCGTTTAAAATCTTATGATCACAGACTGTTGGATTTATCAGCTAAGAAAATTGTTGACAGCGTTAAGAAGACAGGCTCTGTTGTCAACGGTCCGATTCCGCTTCCAACGGAAAAGGAAATCTTCACGATTCTGCGTTCTCCTCATGTAAATAAGGACTCTCGCGAGCAGTTTGAAAGAAGAACACATAAGAGATTAATCGAAATTGTGGATCCAACTCCACAAACCATCGACGCTTTGATGCACATTGACTTACCGTCCGGCGTTGATATTGTGTTGAAGAAGTAAGTTAAAATTATTAAGAAAAGAGGAAAATTTCAATGGCTAAGGGAATCTTAGGTAGAAAATTGGGTATGACTCAAATTTTCGATGCAGCCGGAAATTTAATTCCGGTCACTATCGTTGACTGCTCTAAAAATGTAGTTTTACAGCAAAAGACAGTTGAAAACGATGGTTATGTAGCTGTTCAAGTTGGATGCGAGGACAAAAGAGAAAGTTTAGCAAACAAACCTGAACTGGGCCATGTTGCCAAGGCAAACACTGCTCCTAAGCGCTTCATAAGAGAATTCCGTTTCTCAGAAGCACAAGGAAATGAGTTATTGTCTTACAATGTAGGCCAAGAAATTAAATGTGATATTTTTGCAGCTGGTGACGTTATCGACGTTACGGGTACCTCCAAGGGTAAGGGCTTTGCCGGTACAATCAAACGTTATAATCATGCTCGTTTAAGAATGAGCCATGGTACATCAGCCTGCCACCGTATTGTTGGTTCTATGGGAGCCATCAAGGGAAATATGAAGGGTAAGAAAATGCCCGGTCATATGGGAAATGAAACTGTAACATTACAAAATTTAGTTGTTGCGGCTGTTGATGCTGAAAGAAATTTAATTTTAGTCCGCGGAAATGTACCGGGACCTAAGAAGGGTTTCGTAGTAATTAAAACAGCTGTAAAGGCTAATTAGAAAGGAGATTTATTATGCCAACAATCGCATTATTAAATCAATCTGGAGAAAAGATTAACGATTTGGAATTGAGCGATTCTGTCTTTGGGATTGAAGAGCTGAATCAGCAAGTAATATATGATGTGGTTAACTGCCAAAGAGCGGCTATGCGTCAGGGTACGCATGACGTTAAAAACCGCAGTGAGGTTCGCGGCGGCGGACGCAAGCCATGGAGACAAAAGGGAACCGGACGTGCCCGTCAGGGTTCAATCCGTGCACCGCAGTGGCGTGGCGGCGGAGTGGTATTCGGACCTACGCCAAGAAGCTATGCCTTCAAGTTAAATAAGAAGGTTAAGCAGCTGGGTATGAAAAACACTTTATCCTACAAGGTAAAGGAAAATGCTTTAATTGCAGTTGATACCATTAAATTTGAAGAAATTAAGACTAAGAATTTTATTAAGTTCTTGACAGACATTAAGGCTGAGGGAAAAACTATGGTTGTATGTACTCCTGAGGAATTGACTGCTGAAGCAGTTTTATCTGCAAGCAATATTCCGGGGGTATTCCTTGCACCGGCAGACAATGCCAGCGTGTATGAAATTCTTTGCTATAAGAATTTGGTTTTGACCTCTGGTGCCGTAGCTTATTATGAGGAGGAATTGAAGTAGTATGACAAAGGCATTTGATATTATTCAAGCTCCGATTATTACGGAAAAAACAATGAGCTTAAAGGAAAGCTATAACAAGTATACCTTCAAGGTTGCCAAGACGGCAAACAAGGTTGAAATTAAAAACGCCGTTGAGGAAATCTTTAAGGTAAAGGTAGTCAGCGTAAATACGATTAACGTATTGCCGAAGCGTAAGAGAGTAGGTCGCCATGAAGGCTTTAAGCCGGCATACAAGAAGGCAATCTGCAAGCTTGCGGACGGCGATAAGATTGACGCCTTTGAAATTTAATTAGGAGGAATTATTAACTATGGCAGTTAGAAAATATAAGCCAACGTCTAACGGTAGACGGAATATGTCAGTGCTGACATTCGATGAAATTACGACTGACACTCCTGAAAAATCATTACTGGCCCCTAAAAACAAGAAGGCAGGCCGCAACAATTCAGGTAAAATTACCGTTCGTCATCAGGGCGGCGGTGTAAAGCAAAAATATCGTATTATTGATTTTAAGAGAAATAAGGATGGTATTCCTGCAACTGTTAAAACGATTGAATACGACCCGAACAGAAGTGCAAACATTGCATTATTGTTCTATGCCGACGGCGAAAAGAGATATATCTTAGCTCCTAAGGGATTACAGGTAGGTATGGTTTTGACCTCTGGTCCAAATTCCGATATTAAGGTCGGCAATGCCCTTCCAATCGTAAATATTCCGGTTGGTAGCTTAATTCACAATATTGAATTGCATCCGGGCAAGGGCGGACAGTTAGCCCGCAGTGCCGGTGTATCCGCACAGATTTTAGGTCGTGAGGACAAGTATGTATTAATCCGTTTAGGAAGCGGAGAGGTACGTAAGGTTCTTTCTACCTGCAAGGCTACTATCGGTGAGGTCGGCAATGAATCTCATGAATTGGTAAGAATCGGTAAAGCCGGTAGAGCTCGTCATATGGGCTTACGTCCGGAGGTTCGTGGTTCTGTTATGAACCCGAACGATCACCCGCATGGTGGTGGTGAAGGTAAGTGTCCGGTTGGACGTCCTTCCCCGGTAACGCCTTGGGGTAAACCGGCATTGGGTTTAAAAACTCGTAAACATAAAAAAGCTTCTAACAAACTGATTGTTCGTAGAAGAAATGGTAAATAAGGAGGAACACTATGGCTCGTTCAATTAAAAAAGGACCTTTCTGTGATGACCACCTGATGAAAAAGGTTGAAAAGCAGAATGCAAGCGGTGATAAGAAGGTTATTCAAACTTGGTCACGGAGATCAACGATATTTCCTGCCTTTGTCGGTCTGACAATCGCAGTTTATAACGGTCGTGAGCATGTTCCTGTATATATTACAGAAGATATGGTAGGCCATAAGCTGGGTGAATTCGCTCCTACAAGAACCTACCGTGGACATGATGCAGACGATAAAAAGGCAAAAAGATAGTAAAAGGAGATTAAAATAATGGAAGCAAAAGCAACTGCAAATACTATTAGAATAACTCCTCGTAAGGCTCGTCTTGTTGTAGACTTAATCCGTAATAAGGATGTAGCTGAAGCTAAAGCTATCTTAAAGCTGACAAACAAGCAAGCCTGTGAGGTTGTTTTAAAAGTATTAAATTCTGCATGTGCAAATGCAGAGCATAACTATAATATGGATGTTAATAATCTATATGTTCAGACAGCGTATGTAACTGACGGTATTAGAATGAAGAGAATGCTGCCTCGTGCTAAGGGCCGTGGAGATGTTATTGTTAAGAGAACCTGCAATATTACAGTAATCGTTGCTGAAAGAGAAAGCAAGTAAGGAGGAATTTCACATGGGTCAAAAAGTTAGTCCGGTAGGCTTACGTGTTGGAATTAACCGTGATTGGGATGCTGCATGGTATGCAGAGAAAACTCAAGTAGCTGATTTGTTGTTAGAGGATTTAAAAATCCGTGAATATCTGAATACAGTTTACAAGAAGGCTGCTATTTCACGCGTTATCATCGAACGTGTAAAGGGTACAAATAAGGATCGTGTAAAAATTACATTACATACAGGCAAGCCTGGTGTAGTTATCGGTCATGAGGCTGAAACGAAGAATGCTGTCGTTAAAGAATTAACATACATGACTAAAAAGGAAATCATACTGAATGTTGTTGAAATCAAGAAACCAGAATTGGACGCAACATTGGTAGCAAAATCAATCGCTGAACAGCTGGAAGCTCGTGCTTCCTTCCGCCGGGTTCAGAAGGTTGCAATTCAAAGAGCATTAAAGGCTGGTGCTAAGGGTGCTAAAACATTAATTTCCGGTCGTTTGGGCGGTGCGGAAATGGCTCGTAGCGAAGGATATAATGAGGGTCAGGTACCTCTTCAGACTTTGCGTGCGGATGTTGATTACGCCGTAGCCGAGGCACATACAACTTATGGTAAATTAGGCGTTAAGGTTTGGATTTATAAGGGTGAAGTATTCGACTTCCAGCCGAGAGCTTTGGAGGAGAAAAGACCGCAAAGACCAAGACAGCCTAAGAGAGATAAGGAAGCAAAAGATAATAGCTCTAAAGGAGGTAAATAATTATGTTAATGCCTAAAAGAGTAAAATATCGTCGTCCTCACAGAGTTTATTTTAACGGTAAGGCAAAGGCTGGCACCGAGCTGGCTTTTGGTGAGTATGGATTGGTAGCAACTGAAGGCTGCTGGCTGACTAACCGTCAGATTGAGGCTGCCCGTATCGCCATCACCCGTAAGATGAATCGTCAGGGACAGGTATGGATTAAGGTATTCCCACACTTGGCTAAGACAAAGAAACCGTTGGAGGTTCGTATGGGTTCCGGTAAAGGTGCTCCGGAAACTTGGGTTGCCGTAGTTAAGACGGGTGTTATATTATTTGAAGTAGCAGGCGTATCCGATGAGATTGCTCGTGAAGCGTTGCGTTTAGCATCTCACAAGCTGCCTTGCTCTACAAAAGTTATTGTAAAAGTAGGTGACGAGCAATGATGAAAGCAAAAGAAATTCGTGAAATGACTGAAGAACAAATCAATGCAAAAATCGCTGATTTAAAGGAAGAATTATTTAATTTAAAGTTTCAAGCTGCTCTGGGTAATTTAGAAAAGCCTGCTCGTATGAATGAAATCAAGAGAACGATTGCTAGAATGAAAACAATCTTAACGGAAGGCTCCTTTGCTAAAAAAGAGGAGAAGGCTCCGGCTAAGAAAAAGGCTAGCAAGGCTTCAGAATAGGAGGAGACAACATGGAACGCAATATTCGTAAGTTTTTTACAGGAACCGTGGTTTCTGATAAAATGCAAAAAACAATCGTCGTATCTGTTGATACTTTTGGAGTACATAAGCTATACAAGAAGCGTGTAAAGAAATCTACTAAGTTTCACGTTCATGATGAAAACAACACGGCTAAGGTTGGAGATGTTGTTAAATTCATGGAAACAAGACCGCTTTCCAAAACAAAGCATTATGTTTTGGTTGAAGTGGTTAAAGTTAAGGAAACACTTTAATATTAGTTCCTGAAAGGAGGTACTATCATGGTTCAACAAGAAACAAGGGTAGCAGTTGCTGATAACAGCGGTGCTCGTGAATTATTAATAATTAAGATTTTAGGTGGGGCATTGCACAGATATGCCAATGTCGGCGATATTTGCGTATGTTCCGTTAAGGAGGCATCCCCGAACGGTACAGTGAAGAAGGGTGATGTAGTTAAGGCGGTTATTGTAAGAACAAAGGCCGGCTTAAGAAGACCTGACGGTTCTTACATTAAATTTGATGAAAATGCAGCCGTAATTATTCGTGAAGATAAGACCCCGCGTGGAACTCGTATTTTCGGACCTGTTGCTAGAGAATTACGTGATAAGGAATTTATGAAAATCGTATCTTTAGCACCGGAAGTACTGTAAGGAGGTGCACATAAATGCAAATTAAAACTGGAGATACAGTCGTTGTCATTGCTGGTAAAGATAAATTTACAAAAGACAAAAAAGGTAATTTAGTACCTACAACAGGCAAGGTTATAAAGGTTTATCCGTCAACGAACAAGGTTGTTGTTGAGGGTGTAAATAAGGTTAAGAAGCATCAAAAGCCTACACAGGCAAATCAGCAGGGCGGAATCGTTGAGGTTGAAGCTCCGATTGATGCATCTAATGTTATGCTGTTAGACCCTAAGACCGGAAAGCCTACTCGTGTTGGTATTAAGCTGGATGAAAAAGGCAATAAAATCAGAGTTGCCAAGAAGTCCGGTTATGAGTTTAAATAGTCTACTGGAGAGGAGGTAAACTTTTGTGAATCGTTTACAAGAAAAATATCAAACTTCTGTTAGAGCAGAATTAGCGAATAAATTCGCTTACAAATCTTCTATGCAAATTCCAAAGATTGAGAAAATCGTAATCAATATGGGTTGCGGTGACGCTGTTGCCAATGCCAAGGTATTAGATGACGCCGTAGAAGAATTAACATTAATTACAGGTCAAAAGCCGGTTGTGACTAAAGCTAAGAAGTCTATCGCAAACTTCAAGCTGCGTGAGGGTATGCCGATTGGCTGCAAGGTGACGTTAAGAGGAGAAAGAATGTATGAGTTTTTAGACAAGCTTGTATCTATCGCTTTACCTCGTGTACGTGATTTCCATGGTGTAAACGGCAATGCTTTTGACGGTCGTGGAAATTATACCTTAGGTGTTAAGGAGCAATTAATTTTCCCTGAAATTAACTTTGATAAGGTTAAAAAGATTCGTGGTATGGATATTGTTATCGTTACTACGGCAAATACAGATGAAGAGGGTCGTACCTTACTGCAGTTAATGGGTATGCCTTTTAGAAAGTAAGAAAGGATATAAACTATGGCAAAAACATCAATGGTTGTTAAAAATCATAGAAAACCTAAATATAGTGCACGTGAATATACACGCTGCGAGCGTTGTGGCCGTCCTCACGCTGTCATCGGTAAATTCAAGTTATGCCGTATTTGTTTCCGTGAATTAGCATACAAAGGACAAATTCCAGGCGTTAAAAAAGCAAGCTGGTAATTTAAAAATATTTTTTCCAGGATAGAAAAAGGAGGAATCAGGTTATGATGACAGATCCGATTGCGGATATGTTAACCCGCATTAAGAATGCAAATGCTATGCGTCATGAAACGGTTGTAGTTCCATCTTCCAAGACGAAGTCAGCGATATTGGACGTATTAAAGTCTGAAGGCTTTATCGCAGACTATGCAGTTTCAAATGATGTTAAGAGTGTGACAACAATCACATTAAAGTATACTGAGAATAACCAGAGAGTAATCAGAGGGTTAAAGAGAATTTCAAAGCCTAGTCTTCATGTTTATGCAAAATGTGAGGAGCTGCCGAAGGTATTGAACGGTTTAGGTGTTGCGATTATCTCTACTTCTCAGGGAATTATGACAGATAAGCAAGCTCGTAAGCTAAATATCGGTGGAGAAGTTTTGGCTTACGTTTGGTAAAAAAAATTAAAATATTACAGGAGGTATGAAATATGTCTCGTATTGGTAATAAGGCAATTAGCATCCCTGCAGGCGTTACAGTTACGGTTGCTGACGGCAATAACGTTGCTGTAAAGGGCCCTAAGGGAGAATTAACTGCGAAATTCAATAGCGAACTAGAAATTAGTGTAGGAGCTACACAAGCAGAAGTTAAGCGTCCAAACGATACTAAGGCCATGAAGACGATTCACGGTACGACCCGTGCATTGCTTCACAATATGGTTGTCGGCGTATCAGAGGGATTTAAAAAGCAATTAGAAATCAACGGTGTTGGTTATCGTGCTCAATTACAGGGGAATACATTAGTTGTATCAGCAGGTTATTCTCATACTGTTGAAATGAAGGTTCCGGAGGGATTAAAGGTAGAACTTCCAAAGAATACCATAATCATCGTATCCGGTATCGACAAGCAGGCAGTAGGACAATTTGCGGCTGAAATCCGTGACATTCGTAAGCCGGAGCCTTATAAGGGTAAAGGTATTAAGTATGATTACGAGGTTATCCGTCGTAAGGAAGGTAAAACTGCTAAGAAGTAGTAGGAAAGGAGTGCTAATATGATAAGTAAGGTATCTAAAAATGTGACTCGTCAGAAAAGACATTTACGCATTCGTCAGAATTTGGCCGGAACAGCTGTAAAGCCTAGATTGAATGTTTTCCGTTCCAATAAGCAGATTTATGCTCAGGTTATTGATGATGAGACTGGCAAGACTTTATGTAGTGCTTCTTCACTAGATAAAGAGATTAATGTAAAAAATGGTTCTAATGTAGCAGCTGCGGCTGAGGTTGGTGCTTTAGTTGCTAAGCGTGCATTGGCATTAAATATTGAGGCTGTAGTTTTTGACCGTGGTGGTTATTTATATCACGGACGTGTTAAGGCTTTGGCTGACGCAGCAAGAGCTGCTGGATTAAAATTCTAAGGAGGAAATCTTTATGCGACAAGAACGTAAAGAAGTTGAACAGCCAGAATTTGAAGAGCGTGTTGTTACAATCAACCGTGTAACAAAGGTTGTTAAAGGTGGTAGACGTTTCCGTTTCGCTGCTTTAGTAGTCATCGGCGATAGAAAAGGAAATGTCGGCTTCGGAACAGGTAAAGCTCAGGAAGTACCTGACGCAATTAAGAAGGCCATCGAAAGTGCAAAGAAAAATATGATTACTGTTGCGACAGTAAAAACTACTATTCCTCATGAAGTGACGGGTGTTTACGGTGCTGGCCGTGTTATTCTGAAGCCTGCTAGCGAAGGTACAGGAGTTATCGCCGGCGGTCCGGTTCGTGCTGTTGTTGAGTTAGCTGGTATTTCTGATATATTATCAAAATCATTGGGTTCTGCTACTCCAATTAACGTAGTTAGAGCTACAATAGAAGGGTTAAAGAGCTTGGAAACTGTTGAACAGGTGGCTGCACGCCGCGGCAAAACAGTTCAAGAGCTTTTAGGTTAATAGTATGTATAAGATTACTTTAGTTAAAAGCTTAATTGGCCGTAAGCCGAATCAGGTAGCTACCGCTAAAGCATTGGGCTTAACCCGTATCGGTCAAACTGTCACAAAAGAGGAAAATGAAGCAATAAAAGGTATGATTGTTACCATAGCACATATGGTAAAGGTTGTCCAAGAATAATTAAGGAGGTACCTAGAAATGTTAAATGAATTAAAACCTGTTGCAGGTGCAAGACATGCTAAAAAGCGTCTTGGTCGTGGTATCGGAAGCGGATTGGGTAAAACAGCCGGTAAAGGTACAAAAGGTCAAAATGCTCGTTCAGGCGGTGGAGTTCGTCCCGGCTTTGAAGGAGGACAGTTGCCTTTATTCCAGCGTTTACCAAAGAGAGGATTCCATAATCATTCCCGCAAGGAATATGCAATCGTTAATTTAAAGCAGTTAAATGCTTTTGATGACGGTGCTGTTGTTGATGTTGAAGCATTAATTAATGCCGGCTTGGTTAAGGAAGTTTTAGATGGCGTTAAGGTACTGGGACAGGGAGAATTAACAAAGAAGCTGACTGTAAAGGCAAACAAGTTCTCAGAATCTGCTAAGAAGGCTATTGAGGCTCTTGGCGGGTCTGTTGAGGTGATGTAATTTGTTTACTAAAGCAAAACTTATCTTAAGTAATCGTGAGATTGTCTTAAAGATACTAGTGACATTCGCTTTGCTGTTAGTTTTTAAAGCCGGAACCTATATTCCGATTCCATTGATTTCAACAACTAGCGTACAGCAGGTTATTTCCGGAAACGACTTCCTGACGGTGCTGAATGCATTTTCAGGAGGAGGCTTGTCTAACTTTTCCATTCTGGCTTTAGGTATATCCCCGTATATTACGGCGTCTATCGTTGTTCAAATGCTGCAAATGGTTATTCCGAAGTTTAAGGATTGGGGAGAACAAGGCGAGCAGGGCAAGGAAAAGCTGAATCGCATTACAAGATATACGACTATCGTTATTGCTATGCTTCAGGGATTGCTGATTATATTCAGCTTGGGCTCCAGACCGGAGAACATTCTGATTGATTCTCTGATTAAGTACAAAAACATATATTGGGTTGTATATATTTATATGGCGGTAGTTGTCACTGCCGGCTCCGCATTTACGATGTGGCTTGCTGATTTGATTACCCGTCATGGTATTGGAAATGGCTCATCTATGATAATTTCCGCAGGTATTATATCCTCTATTCCGACGATGTTTACGACGCTGTCATCTAAATATTTGGGAGCTAACTTTACCGGATTGAATTGTTTCTTGTTTATTCTGGTTGTTGTCCTATATATTGTCATGATATTGGGCGTTGTATATTTTGAAGGAGCCGTCCGCAAGGTTCCCGTTCAGTATGCGAACCGGCAGGCAGGGCAAAAGGGGTCCGATATTCCGATTAAGCTGAATAGTGCGAACGTTATTCCGGTAATCTTCGCATCTACGATTATGTCTATACCTCTGACGATTATCGGAGTTATGGGACTGAATACGGAATCATCCAATGCCGCATATTGGCTGAATCAGGTATTTTCAACCAGAGAGCCAATCGGTATTGCCTTATATGTTATTTTAATTGTATTCTTTAGTTTCTTTTATTCCTTTATGCAGGTAGATCCTGATAAAATCAGTGATAATCTGGAAAAGCAGGGAGCTTATATTCCGGGATATCGTCCGGGAGAGGAAACAAAGCTTCAGCTTTCCAAAATGCTGTTTAGAATTACGCTGATTGGTGCTGCTTATCTTTCTATACTGGCACTGGTTCCGATTATTGTTTCTAAAGCTTTTGGCTTTACGACAAGCGAATCCTCAGCCATTACGATTGGAGGAACATCACTGATTATTATTGTCGGCGTAGCTATTGAAACCTTCAGACAAATGGAAACTGCGTCTGAAACAAAGGATTATAAAGGATTCTTGGATTAATTGGGAGGAACGTTCATAATGAAGTTATTAATTATGGGTAGACCGGGTGCAGGCAAAGGAACACAGGCTGTAAATATTAAGGAGTATTACCATATTCCGCATATATCCACAGGAGATATGTTCCGGGCTGCACTGAAAAATCAAACAAAGCTTGGTTTATTGGCTAAAAGCTATATGGACCAAGGAGCTCTGGTACCGGACGAGGTGACGATTGGTATTGTAGAGGAAAGGCTTTTGGAGCCGGATTGTAAAAACGGATTTTTATTAGACGGATTTCCTAGAACAATCGCTCAGGCAGAAGCATTAGACAAATTTTTGACTTCTAATGGTGTAAAATTAGATGCTGTTTTAGATGTAGACGTACCGTCAGAAATATTAGTTAAGCGTATGGTGGGAAGACGGGTATGCAAGGGCTGCGGTGCCACATACCATGTAGAATTTAATCCGCCGAAGGCTGAGGGTATTTGTGATAATTGCGGTACAGCCTTAATTCAGAGAGCTGATGATACCGAGGCTACTGCAGTAAACCGCTTATCCGTATATGATAAGCAGACGGCTCCACTATTAGAATATTATGAAAAGAAAAACATTTTAAAAACTGTAAATGGTAATCAGCCATTAGATAAGGTTTTTGAGGATATTAAAGCTGTATTAGGTGCATAACGGCATGATTATAATTAAGAGTGAGCGAGAAATCGCACTGCTTAGAGAAGCTGGCAGAATCGTGGCTTTATGTCACGAGGAAATGAAAAAGCACGTTAAACCCGGGATTTCAACATGGGAACTGAGTCAAATCTGCGAAAAGCTGATTTTATCACACGACGCTGTTCCTTCCTTTAAGGGCTACGGCGGCTTTCCGGCGGCGGTTTGTGCATCGGTAAACGAAGTGGTTGTTCATGGTATTCCTTCTAAAAAGCAGATTCTTAAGGAAGGCGACATCATCGCTTTAGATATAGGAGCCTGTTATAAGGGATATCATGGAGATTCAGCGTGGTCCTATGCGGTTGGCAAAATCAGCAGTAAGGACGAACTTTTAATGCAGGTGACGCACGATGCTTTATTTGCCGGATTAAGTCAAATTAGAGACGGTGTTCATCTGGGAGATGTTTCTTCCGCAATCGAGGAGCATATCCGGCCGTATGGCTTCGGAATTGTCGAGCAATTTACCGGTCACGGCGTCGGACATGAATTGCATGAGGACCCGGCTATCTTTAATTTCGGTACCAAGGGAACGGGACCGGTTTTAAAGGAAGGCATGGTTTTGGCGATTGAGCCGATGGTAAATGCCGGCACCAAAAATGTTAGAATATTGCCTGACCGGTGGACGACCGTGACGAAGGATAAATCCAAGAGTGCTCATTTCGAGCATACGGTAGTTGTCCGTAAGGACGGGTATGAGATATTAACTACACTTTAATACTTAGGAGGCTTATTCATGGCAAAGAAAGATGATGTAATCGAGATGGAGGGCAGAGTGCTTGAGGTACTGCCGAACACTCAGTTTATTGTTAAACTTGAAAATGATCATCAGGTTTTAGCCCACGTTTCTGGTAAAATCCGCATGAACAACATACGCATTTTACCAGGTGATAAGGTGACTATCGAGTTATCTACCTATGATTTAACACGTGGAAGAATTACTTACAGACATAAATAATATTGGAGGTATTTAAAATGAAAGTAAGACCATCAGTAAAACCAATATGCGATAAATGCAAGGTTATTAAACGCAAGGGCCGTGTAATGGTTATTTGCGAAAACCCAAAACATAAACAAAGACAAGGATAGAAAGTAGGAGGTGCGAATATATGGCACGTATTGCAGGAGTAGATATTCCAAATGAGAAGAGAATTGTTATTTCATTACAATATGTTTACGGTATTGGTGAAACAACATCAAAAAACATTTTAAAGGCTGCGGGTGTTTCTGAAGACATTCGTACAAAGGACTTGACTGAGGAGCAATTAAGTAAGATTCGTTCTCAGGTTGCAAAATACAAGGTTGAGGGTGACCTTCGTAGAGAGGTTGCGTTGAATATTAAGCGTTTAATGGAAATCGGCTGTTATAGAGGTATGCGTCATCGTAAGGGATTGCCTGTTCGCGGACAGAACACCCGCAACAATGCACGTACTCGCAAGGGTCCGAGACATACAATCGCAAATAAGAAGAAATAATAAGGAGGAAATTGATATATGGCACGCAAAGTTACAAAGCGTCGTGTGAAGAGAAACTGTCCTACCGGTGTAGCACATATTCATTCGACTTTCAACAATACAATAGTTACTATTACTGATCCTCAGGGAAATGTAATCTCTTGGAGCAGTGCTGGTGCGTTAGGCTTTAAGGGTAGTCGTAAATCAACTCCTTATGCCGCACAAATGGTAAGTGAAGCAGCTGCAAAGGCAGCAGTGGATCAGGGCGTAGCTAAGGTAGAGGTTTCTGTAAAGGGTCCGGGACAGGGCCGTGAGGCTGCTATTCGTTCCTTAACGGTAGCCGGCTTAGAGATTACAGCAATCACCGACGTGACTCCTGTTCCGCATAATGGTTGTCGTCCGCCAAAGCGTCCTCGCGGATAGTTTTTGGAATTTTAAAGAAGTTAATAAACTTATAAATCAATAGGAGGCCCATTATGAAAGAATTAAAATTTGAAAAACCAAGAACTAACGTTGAGGAAATTTCAAATCAAGGTAGTTATGGTAAATTTGTTATTTCACCTCTTGAAAGAGGATTCGGTATTACACTAGGAAATGCACTTCGTAGAACGTTATTATCCTCTCTACCGGGTGCTGCAATCGTTAATGTTAAAATTGACGGGGCTGAACATGAATTTCAAAATGTAGATGGCGTTGTTGAAGATGTTATCACCATCATTTTAAATTTAAAACGTGTTGTTTTGACAGTGGACAGCGATGATCCAAACTATGAAACAACAATAGAAATCCACAAAGGGGAAGGTGAGGTCACCGCTGGAGATATTATTCCGAACAGCGATGTAAAAATCATCAACCCGGAACAGCATATCGCAACCGTAGCTGCCGGTGGAAACCTACATATGTTTTTGACCGTTCGTAAGGGCGTAGGATATGTAAGCTCAGTTGCCAATAAGGAATATAATAGGTCTGTCGGTGTTATTGCGATTGACTCTATTTATACTCCGATTGTAAATGTTGCCTTCAATGTTGAAAAAACTCGTGTGGAAAATGTAAATGTAGCTTCATTTGACAAATTGGAGATTGAAGTGACAACGAATGGTTCTATTACGGCTAAGGAAGCCTTGGCAATCGCTTCTAAAATGATGATTGAACACTTACAGGTTGTTGTAGAGCTGAGTGAAAAGGCTGTAAATACAGATTATATGATTGAAGCAGAGGATGATAATCAAAATCGTAAGCTTGAAATGACGATTGATGAGTTGGATTTGTCTGTTCGTTCCTATAACTGTCTAAAGAGAGCCGGATTAAATACGGTTGCCGAATTGGCAGCTAAATCTGAAGAAGATATGATTAAGGTTCGTAACCTTGGTAGAAAGTCTTTAAAGGAAATTAAAGAAAAGCTGGAAGCCTTAGGGTTAGGCTTTAAGAAAAATTAGTCTAAAAGGAGAAAAGTATCATGGCATATAGTAGATTACGTCGTAGTTCCGACCAAAGAAAAGCATTGCTTCGTGACCTAGTCACAGATTTAATTCTGAACGGTCAGATTGAAACTACATTAGCAAAGGCCAGAGAATTAAAAAGACTGGCTGATAAAATGGTGACTTTAGGTAAGGCTAATACTCTTCACGCTCGTCGTCAGGCAGCATCATTCATTCGTTTTGAAAAGGATGAAGAGGGTAAATACGCAGTACAAAAGTTATTTAGCGAAATCGCTCCTAAGTTTGCTAGCCGCAATGGTGGTTACACTCGTGTAATTAAGACTGGTTTCCGTCGCGGAGATTCAGCACCGATGGCTATAATTTCATGGGTTGAATAATTAAAATAAGAAGGACGTTAAGAAGATAATCTTACTGTTTTTCTGCAAGATAACACAGGGACCTGTTTACAGGTCTCTTTTTTGCCGTTGACATAAGTTGACATATTACGACAAACGGATAATATTATAACTGTCTCTTATACACATCTGACGCTGCCG
>ENA-UAOM01000146-UAOM01000146.1-human-gut-metagenome-genome-assembly--contig:-NODE-146-length-24627-cov-7.487628_pt1 | contig 24627 bp, 34 predicted proteins | sample MGYA00243468_ERZ654555 | MGnify/ENA primary metagenome ERZ654555 (study PRJEB26926, sample SAMN06164434) | human gut metagenome | biome: ENVO:00009003; feature: ENVO:2100002; material: ENVO:00002003... | reverse complement strand
ATTTTATTTATCATAGCAAAAAACGCCGAAAAAATCAAGCGAAAGAGGGGCGCGGCGGGCGGCAATCGGGGTAAATATCATAAAAGCGGCGCGCAAAAGCCCGCGTCCGTGTGGTCGGCGCGTTGCGTAGTGATATTCGATTGTCGGGCGCGCTATGCCGCGCGAGGTTTCAAAAAGCGGATTTTATAACCGCCGCCCGCGGTCGCTTTCAATTCTTCCAAATATTCGGCGCGCTTGTCGAGCGGGGTAATCCACGATCGCCGCCCGTATTTGTCGCGCAAAGACGAGTGCGGGCGATTATTATATCGGATATTCCATGCTTGCATTTTTTCGAGTAATTCGTCAAACGTCGAAAACGTCAAATAATTATAAAAACCCTCTTGATCCGAGCGGTGAGATCGTTCAACTTTCCCATTGTGTCGCGGCGTGTAAACGCGTATCAATTTATGATAAATGCCGAGGCGGTTTAATAGTTGATCGACGGCGTGTACCTTGCCGTCGCCCGTGCCTCGCGGGTTTGTAAATTCCGTGCCGTTATCGGTTTGTATTATGTGCGGCAAGTATCCAAAATGTACAATCGCGCGTTTGATAAAATCGACGGTTGAAAATCCCGACTTTTCTTTATATGGATACAAAAACCGCTCCCGCGTCGCCTCGTCGATCATTGTATATTGATAAAGTCTTTCCGTCCGATAAATACCGCGCCCACACTCAAAGGGAATATATTTGACGTCCATTTGCCATTTGACGCCGAGCATTTGCGGCGTATCGTACGGTTGCGCGATATAGTTTTTATTTCCCCGCGCGGGGCGGAGTTTGTGTTTCATAATAAAACGATACATGCCGCCGTACGTTCGGGAGTACGCGTATTTTGTACGCATAACGCCCAAAACCTCGGCGTAACTTATTCCGTCGCACGACGCCAAAACCTCGGCGATTTGCGCCGCCTCCGCGTCCGTGTGGGCGTTCGGGTGGGGCGTGTGCGGGCGGCTCGATTTGTTTTTCAAACTTTCGATCGTGCCGTCGTATTGCCGCCGCCACCGATAAACGCTTTGTATTGTGCATTTGAATTTTTTTGCAACCTTGTAAACGTCCTCGCCCTCGTCAATCCATAATTTGAGGGCTTTTTGTTTTTCGTGTGCCGTGTATTTTACGCCTTTCATGTTTTGCCTCCGTAGAATAGAGAAACGGGCAACCGATATTTATTTCGATTGCCCGCATTTGATTATTTCGTTTTCTTTTCCAATTCGCCGACCGCCCAACGTAAAAACTCGGCTTTTTTCATTCCCGACGCGGCGATTATTGCGTCGATCCGCGCGAGTTCGTCGGGCGTCAAATTGACGATAAACGGTTTATATTTCCCGTTGATTTTTGCCGCGTACTTTTTGTCGGCGGCTTTTTGAGCCTCGCTCCGTTCCATGTTGCACCCCCTTAAAATAAATCGCTTGCGGCGACATACGCTTTTAATGCGTCGAAAGTAGGGCAATCGACTTTCGGTACGCTGTACGTAACGTCAACGCGCCCGATCATGGTTGATACTGTCCACGACGTTTTGTTTTCTTTCGTCGTGTAGGTTTTGCCGTTCTTTTCAATAGTCATAATATACCTCCGTAATAAAATTTTGTAGTGGGGCGGCATTATGCCGCCGCCAACTCGCCTAAACAACAAAAGTAAAACATTGTTTTTAATTCGTCGGGTGTGTAGTCGGTGTTGTTCGATTTAACAATCAAAGTACAATTCCCCGCGAAGTTGCCGATTTCAATATCAAAATTAAAATATGTTTTCCCTTGCATTTTTGCTTTGATTTTTTCGGCTTGATTTTTTGTAAAATATCCGTCGATTATTGCGTGTATCATGTTTTTTGACTCCTATTTTTTTAATAATTTTCCGTTAATTCGCGTTTGCGGGTATTGACAACCCTTGCCGCATTGTGTTATAATAGGACTTACGAGGGGCGGTTTCCCGCCCGCTCTGCCTTGACGATTATTTATCGTCGGTTGCCTTGCTCGGCTTTCGCTTTTTGAGCGTTATCGTTATCTTTACACTTTCCACGGCGTTTTGATTTTCGATTGCTCTTGCCAAGTCTTGCAAGGCTTTTGTTATGTTATCCATAACCCGCACCTCCTTTTTTTATTCAAGGCGTTTCCCTTACCTTGTGATTATATTATATCATAGTTACTATGATATGTCAATACTTTTTACGCACTTTTTCAAAAATATTTTAACTTTTTTTGCAACAAAAAACGCTCCCGCGGTGGGGGCGTTTTCCGTTATGCCGAAAGTGCCGACATAAATTTATAGCCGCGCTCATGTTGACATTATCCCGATCGTTTGGTATAATAAATCTGCGACAATCACTATACCACGACAAGAATTTTGCCAACTTAACGCGGCTAATGGATACCGACCCCGTTTTATATCGGTTGTTCGATACCCGTACGTATATTATATACCGACGCGTCGATATTGTCAATCTTTCTTGTTGCGGTTTCCGAAAAAATCGTATCGAGGAGGATTTTTTATTATGACGATCGCGGATCAAATAAACGACCTTTTGAGGCAAACCAAAACGCGACAAGCCGACCTCGCGCGGGCGTTGAACGTTCGCCCGAATACGGTTTCGGAGTGGTGTAAAGGGCGGCACGACGTTTCCGCCGCGTATTATCCAAAAATCGCCGAATTTTTCGGCGTGTCGCTTGATTATCTTATAACGGGGAAAGAGCCGCGGGGCGCACCCGCCGCGCCCGTACAACAAATTATCGGGAATAACAATTCCAACAATACCGCGATTGCGGGCGGGGTCGGCGTCGATATATCCGCGCTCGACCTTGAATTGTTGAAAGTGGTTTCGGGTTTTGACATTCGCGCAAAAACCGAGGTTTTACATTTTGCATATCAAATCGAAAAACAAATAAAAAGCGGAGGAGGCTTTTAATTATGAGGTGGTTTTATAATCTTAAACGGGCAATCCGTATCGTGATTGCGGTTGCGGCGTGGTTGCCGCTTGTAGTGTTCGCGGGTGTGATAAGCGGGTCGATCGGGGAAAACGGCGAAAATATGCAAGCATGGCAAGCCGTTGTCGTTTTGCTTTTGCTTGCTGTCGGGGTGTTGTTTACGGTGTTTGCCGTTATTGCCCGCAAGCGCGAAACAAAAGCCGAGCGCGACGCAAAAGCCGCCGCCCGTACACCGTCGGAAACGGCAACACGCTCCGCGGCGAATAATGCCCGTCAAGCCGATTTGCGGACGCAAGGAAAGACGACCGAAACGAGCGCGCCCGTGCAACCGTCGGCGCGAGTTATCAATGGCGGAATTGTTTTTCCGTTCCATACAAAGGCGGTCGGCGTAACGTTTGACGATTGCCAAGCGCGCATACAAAAAAGCAAGGTCGGCGACCCGCTTTTAATCAAACATAAGCCAACCGACGAATACCCCGAAAGCACCGACATTATAAACCGCCGCACGCGGGCGCGTATCGGGCGCGTCAATTCCGATCTTGCATGGGAATTATTGACCGTATTTGACGAGGGCTTTATCCTTGACGGTATAATCGCCGACATAACGGGCGGGGGCGACGATCAAAACCTCGGTTGCAATATCGAAGTGGTGGGGGAGTCTGCCGACGAATAACGCCGCAAAACTGTATAATAAAACGCCTTGCAATTCGGCAAGGCGTTTTTTTGTTTATTCTTTTCTTGATACGCTGTCGGCGTCGTTGTTTTCGTCGTCGGGCGGTTTTGATACGCTGTCGGCGGTTTCCGCGTCGCCCGCGGGTAAATTATCCGCCGCCGCGTCCGTTGACGTTGACGCGCTTTTTTTGCCCTTAAATAACGATATAATAAAGTCGAGCAATTTTGCGGCGAGTTCGTTTATCGGTGTAATCTTGAAAATATTATAAAATGTTTGATTGAGGGCGTAAATCGCAAGCGCGATTGCTACAACGTAACCCGCCGTCAACTGCCCGACGATAAGTAAATAAATTATCGTCGCAAGCACCGACAACCCGACGGATATTGCAAAATATATGTAATGCCGTTTATTTTCGGCAATCTTTTTGAATAGATTGCAATACTTTAATACGCCGAGAATTATAATTCCGACGACCGCGATAATCGTTATCGGCAAGCCGTAATTTTTGAAAAAATCGAGTAAGTTTTCCATTTTTTAATCGTCCTCCGTGGGGTTGATTTTCTTTTCGAGGGTGTCAATTCGCTTGTGGGCGGATTTGGTACTTTCTTCGACGCGGATTAAACGTTCGCCGAAAGCGTCTTGCTTGCGCCCAACTTCTTTGACGTCGAGTCGTAAGTCGTCGAAACTGTTACGCATATATTTGACGTCGGCGCGCAAACTGCCGTCCGTGTCGCCTTTGTCGTATTTATCCTTGCCGCGATTTATGAAAAATGCAACGATCGCGCATATTGCCGATACCGCGCCGATAATGCTAATCACGAGGGCGACAATTTCAACACTTGTCATACGTCGCCTCCTCCGCGGTCGGCGGCAACTTCGATAAACCAATCGTCGCGGAGTGCCGTTCCGCCGTTTTCGGCGATTTCGTCCGCCGTTTTGCCGTCAAGGGCATTGACCCATATTTCGCAAGCGTCGTCGATTTCGCGTTGCGTGAGTATCCCCGCGGCGAGGTCTGCGTTCGCGGATTTTAACCATTCCGCTTTGCTGAAAACCTTTTTTGTTTCTTTGTTTGCCATACTGTTTTTTGCCTCCAAAAAAATATTTTTTATCCGCACGCCGCCGCAATCGTGCGGGCGTGATAAGATACGATTTTTTGCGCCTTTCCTTTCGATATAATCGGTTTTATCCGTTCGGTGTAATACTTCTTAAAATTGATAACCTTTGCCCGCGACATGTACGATATAAAGCGCACACATTGACGCAAGCGAACGCCGAAACGTTTTATCTTTCGGACGACGCGCGTTAAACTGTAAAATACATGTTTACGGAGTAGGGTATAACCCTTGTAAAACCGATACCCGACAAAATCAATCGGTCGCGTTCCGTACCGCCATATTTGCCAATCGTCTTTTACCCGCAAATTGCCGCGGCGCAATACGCCCGCGAGGGCGACGTGCGCTTTGTGCAACTTGCGTTTGTTACGATCGAGGAAAACTATATCGTCCGCGTATCTGACGTAATGGTTTATATGTAACTTTTCTTTTACGGTGTGGTCGAACGTCTGCAAGTAAAAGTTTGAAAAACCTTGCGACGTGTAATATCCGATCGGCAAGCCCGACCCGCCATTATCGAGTATATCGTCAATGAGTTTCAAAACCTTTGCGTCCTTTATGACGCGACGGAATTTTTGTTTTAACAACTCAATATCGACCGACTCGAAAAAATGGTGTATATCCGCTTTGTAAACGTACTTGATTTTCGGATCGCGTTTGATAAATTTTTCAACCGCTTTCCGTGCCGCTTTTGTGCCGCGCCCAACAACCGACCCGCAACAATAACGATCCATGCCTCGATTGATTATCGGGTTTATGACTTGCATTAAAGCCCAATGCACGATTTGATCGGGGAAAAATCGAGGTACTTTGATATTGCGTATTTTGTTATGTTCTCGCCGTGTTTTCATACGGGGAGGGGAAAAGACGATCCCGCGTTCGAGTATCCGTTGCACGCGTGCCGCGTACAATTCGGGGTTGTCGTGGGCGTCCTTAACGATCCCGCGTCGGTGTTTCTTGTTTTTTGTCGCGTTGCGTACTGCCAAAACGAGATTATCAATCGACGTAATTTTTTCATATAAAAAGCCTATTCTTTTCATAGTTCCTTTTTCAAAGAGTCTTTGTTGCGCCTTACGGTGTTTCAATGCTTACGCCCTACTAAACCGCACTCTTTATCGGCTATTTTTGACCGAGTGGTCGGAGATATGCAATCCCTTAAAAGACTTACCATGCAACAAATACGACCGCCGACGTTCGAGTTCGCGTTCGACGCGGAATTGTTCCCGTTCCAATACCACAAACCCGCGTTCGTGGTGTTGTTCCAATTCCCGCCGACGTTCAAAACCCCGACAATTCGGATTGCATACCCCTCGATTGAATATTCATTTTTTACAATACATTATCCGCGATTTATGACGGGGGAAGTTTCCCCCGTAATCCCCCTCAAAGAGGTTTGTAACAAAGACGACCGCCGACGTTCGAGTTCGCGCTCGACGCGGAACGGCGCCCGACCCAATACCACAAACCCGCGTACGTGGTGTCGTTCCAATTCCCGCCGACGTGCAAAACCGTTCCGCCGTAATTGTAATGCCAATCGCAATAATACGTCGTTGCGCTTGCGCCGCTGTCCTCGGTTGCGTATTGAATAAGCGGGTGTCGTCCGAGGGGCGCAACGGTTTTGATTGCGCCGTTATTTGACGCGCGGTCGCCATGATACACGTACGGCGACGCGGTTTTTGCCGCAACGTACGAGGCGGGGTCGGTACATACATAAACTTTATTTCCGTTAAACGATATACCGTCGCACCATTTATACACATTGCCCCACAAATTCTCGATCCCGCGATACTTGCAAGCGTGCTTGCCGTCGGTATTGCTTTCTTCCGATCCCGACGGGGTTTTGATCGCGTCCGTACGACCCGTCGCAACCGCCGCCGAGTTGCCGTTCGCATATCCGTACATGACCGATTGCGAGTTCGTTGTTTTCATTTCGACGAGCCATAATTCTTTGATAATCAAGTCGATCAAAAAATCGTATTGCTGATAACCCGCGCCGTTTGCTTTGCAACCCGTACGGAAGTTATCGAGCGTAATATTGACGAGTACGGTTTTACCCGATTTGGACTCCACTTTTGACGCCGAGCCGCTCCCCTCATATTTTCCGACGAGGATATAATCCAATTCGTTTCCCGCGCCGTCGATAAACAACGTCGAAAAACCCTCGTATCGGACGCCCGATATTTGGTGTTTGAAAGTGCCGTCGGCGTTCTTTGTGATCTTTGCGTAAAATTTCGGAATTTTAATAAACACGTTGCCCGCCGCGTCCGTTACTTCTTGCATATCCGACCACGGATAACAACGGTCAAAGTCGCTGACGATTTCCGACGTTCCCACGGTATAGGAAAGCCCGACCGCGTCGTCCGTACGAACGAGGGCGGAGGGGTTAGACGATCCGACTTTATCCACACCGTAGATTTTTGCTTTTTCGATACCTAACATTTGAAAATGCCTCCTTTATTCGAGCGCGGATAAACGCGCTTTAATTGCTTTTAATTCCTTGTCGATTTCGCCGCCGCGGGTGTATCCCGCCGCCTTTTCTGCCTCGCCCGACAAGTGGGCGTATGTAGTGATTGCGGCTTTTTCTGCCTCGGTCGCGGTGGGGGCGTTGAACGTGTCGCCGTCGCGCAAAAGCCCGTCCGCCTCGAAAGTCGCTTGCGGTACTCCGTCAATCGTAACGCTCGTACCTTGCCCCTCGGCGATTTGCTTTTCAAGATCGTTTACACGTTCGGTCGCCGCGTCTGCGACGCCCGCCGCACCCTCGGCGATTTCTACCGCACCCGCCGCCGTATCGACCGCGTCGGATATTTTACCGTCGAGCGCATTTGCAACCGAAAGAGCCGTCGCCGCGTCCGACGCGGCTTGATTTGCCGTTTTGACTGCCGCGTCCGACTTTGTGTTTGCGCCGCTCGCAACCGATACCGCATTATCGGATTTCGTGTTCGCGGTATTTGCCGTCGTAACTGCCGCCGCCGCTTTTGCGACCGCGTCTTTTGCTTTGTCGAGTGCGTCGTCAACAATCGTTTTAATTGTTGCGTAATCACAAACGGGCTTGATAAGTTTGACGAGGTTTGTAATCTGCGTACCGCTGATTTCAAACGAATATATCGGCAATTCGTACGCTGTGTTGATATTGTCGGCGGTGGACGCGTAAACGTCGTTTTGTTCGAGTTCACGTTTTAACGCCTCCCATGACGTTTGAATTTTTGCGATTATCGAGCAATTATTCTCGTCTGCGGGGTGGTAAGTTTCGATACGAGCGACGACGTAACCTTTGAAACCGTCAAAGATTTGCGGTTGTACGATTTCCGCCGCCGTAATTTCAAACATGCGACCTTGTACAACGAGCGCACCCGTGCCGACTTGAATTTTGTTTCCGCCGACGATCTGCGCGGCGAGTTCTTCGCCATAGTTCGTATAATATCCGTCCGCGTGCGCTTGATCAATAAAACGCGACTTTACCTCCAATGCGTATAAATTCGCGTTAAAGTTGAATTGCCCTTGAAACGTTACGGGTTTTATTGCCATTGTTTGCCTCCTTAACCTTTGATAATTTCGGTTAAAAGTATCTTTTTGAAACCGAGTTTTATTTTTGTGTTTTTACCCGATCGGTCAAGCGTCGTAATCTTTTCGCTTATAGGTAACGTCTTAAACAATTTGCCGTCATAGTAGAGGGCGACTTTTGTATAAAGGCGGTAAGCCGAAAAATCGAGCGGGTCAATCGTAATATTGTTGTCAATGATAATATTGTCAACGTATCGGGCGTTTGCGAGTTCGTACACGGCGTCAAATTGCGCGTCGGCTAAATACTCCGACTCGAATATTTTTGCCCGTACGGGGTACAATCTGCCCGCGACGTTGCCGATCGCGTCCGACTGCACGATATTATTATCCTTGTCGCGGTAATAATAGACGGTCGCAAGGGTGGACGGGCGGGGTTTGTATTTCGGAATATACGCGGGCGATCCGTCGTCGTTGTAAACGAGGTTTCCGTCGTCGTCCGTCTTTTGCGTGGTGGTGTAAATGATATTTTCGTCCGCGTCCGTTTCGGGCGTTTCGACGTTGTATTTGATAGTTGCAACCGTTTTGTTTGTCGTCGTCGAAGTTGTACTCAATTCGTGGATAAAGTCGCTTAAATTGATCTCCACGGCGTCGGTACACTTGACAAACGTAAACACGATCGCGCCGCGGGCGACGTCGTAATAACTTTCGATATTGTACTCGTAATATTTGAGGTAACATTTTAGAAAGGTGTACGCATTGACTTTTTGATACGTTCCCGCGTAACTTCCGTACGTTGCCGACGTGTCGGTAAAATCGTCGGGGATATTTACTTCGACGGGGATTTTGCGCGTTGTCGCGTCGGGCGTATCGAATACCGCCGCTTTGACTTTTTGAAAGAGTTTCGACAATCGCGGGTCAAAACTGCCGTCGGGCGTAAAGTCGAGTAAAACTTCCGTATCCCATAACGTTTTGAAGTCAAGCCCTTTGACCGTTCGTTTGTTGTATTCGGGCTTGATTTCGTCGGCAAAACACGCGTACTCGTAATTGCCTTTATCGTCGTTTAATACGGCGATTTTCGCGTCGTTTATATCAACGTCGCAAACGCCCTCGGCGGTAAACGAGTCGGGATCGTAAACGCGGGTCGTCAAATCGTACGTCGCGTTGTCAACGTTCGTAATGTGCTTTTGTTCGTCGTCGTAAAGTGCGATATACACGCCCGCCGCCTCCTTAATCGAATAAATAACGTTTGATTGACATTTCGATACTTCCGTCGTCGTGTTCGGTCATGTTCGATCCGATATAGTATTCGCCTTGCGGTAAGTATAAAAACGATTGCTTTGTTTTGTCGGTCAAGCCGTATCCGTTGCGACTACCCGCCGCGTCCGTAACCGTAATTTTTTTGCTTGACGGCTCGATTAAAATTTCCGTGCCGTCCGTGTTGTTTGTCGATAAAGCAATTTCGGAAACGATCTTGTCGTCCACGGTTGCGATATAGAGTCGTATATTCGACGCGATATTGCCCGATATTTTAATCGTGATCGGGGCGTCCATAAAAAACGTATTCGATACTTTGTATTTCGACTTAAATACGAAACCCGCAAACCCGAAAGGAAAGCGGAGGGGGAATTTCGTTTCGTCGGCGCGGGTGGTTTTCAACGCGAAAGACTCCTCGACGCGATCGTACCAAAACGTTTGACGCTCAAACGTGAAGTCCTCGACAAATATACCCTCCTCGTCGATTTCCGATTTCGGGGCGGATTGCAACACAACGTCGCAATATTTGTCCGTTACGCCGTCGTCATATTCAAATAGAAACGGCGACGTACCACATTCCGATAAAAACAAAAGGAGGCTTTTATAATTGCCGTATCCGTTCGATCCGTCCATATTAAAGTAAATCGAAAGTTTGATCGCCTCAAATTCGGGTGTAACGTTCGTCAAGTGTTTTCCTTTTTCGCTTTCCTTGTATTCCAACGAAAAGGCGTTACCTAATCCCGACGGCTCGGCGGCGAGTGCGGTTTCGCCGTTCAAATCAAACGACTTTGTTTTATTGTAATTGTGAAGTATAAAACGGCGCATAATCACATAGCCTCCGCAAGTTTGATATTTATTTTCTTGACGAGTGCGTCCGTATCGACTTCCGCCGCATAATTCGCAATCGTAACCGTTACGTTTTGCGTTTTGTTTGTCGTACTGTTGTCGTAATTGTAGGTATCGCCGTACGTTCCCGTACCGTTGCCGCCGTCGTACACCGTGCCGCCGCCCGCGCCCGACGTGTCGGGGGGAGTGGAGTCAATTATCGCGTTTACGTCGTCCATGCTTTCAATATCCGACGTGTCGATCCGCAACTTTACGTCCGCGATACGGTCGATATGTACGCCCAACCAACCGAGGGCGGCGTTTACACCGTCGATCAATCCGTTAATTATTCCAATAACGAAGTTTACGGCGTCCTCAATCACGCCCAAAACAATATTGATAATCTTTACAACTCCGCCAAATATCTTTGATACGATATTCCCGAAAACTTGAAAGAGCGGGGAAAGCCAACCCAACAACTGACCGAGAATTTGCAACGGTACTTGTAACGCCGTCAAAACCACTTTGAGGGGAATTAAAGCGACGTTCAAAAGCGGGGTCAAAAGATTAAATATCATTGTCAACATATCGAAAAATGGTTGCAATGCCGTTACGACGAGATTTATTATCGTACCCAAAATCCCGCCGACAATTTCAAGGATCGGGGAAAGCAAATCCATGACGGATTGTAAAAGCCCGATAATAACGTCGAGTACGGGTTGAAGCGCGCCGCTAATCATTGATAAAAGATTATTTATCGCCTCACGAAACGCCTCGCATTGCGTATATAAAATAATCAATATTGCGGCGACTGCGGCGATAATTAGTATAATCGGGTGGGCGGCAAGTGCCGACAATCCCGACATGAGTTGCGGAATAACCTTGATAATATTTCCAACCGCGCCGACAAGTTTACCGACGCCGAGCGTAAGCGGGGCGAGAGCGGCGACCACGAGCAAGGCTTTGACGGCGAATTGTTGTTGCGAAAGCGACAAGGAATTAAACCACGCCGCCAACTTTTGCAATTTCGGTATGAGGTTATTTTGTATCGAGTCCGCAACGGATTTGATAAGCGGCGCGAACGACGCGCCGAGTTGCAAGCCGACGTTTTTTATCGACTGTTTAACCAAATACAAAGTATCGTCAAGGGTTGCGAGGGCGGTAACTTGTTCGTTTGATAACGGGGCGATTGTTTCAAATTCCGACTTAAATTGATTGATTGCGTCCGCGCCCGCGTTTAGAAACGGCAACATTTGATTTGCGATTTTGTCGCCGAAAATTTCGTTTGCGTATGCCGTTTGCAAGGTTTTATCTTCCATGCCCGCGAGGGCGTCGATAATCCCGTCAAACATTGCCTCTTTGCTGTCAAAATCTTCGATACGCAAACCGAGCGATTGCAACGCTTTTGACGCGTTGTTGATCGTACCCGCGGAAAGATCAACGATTGCGGCGCGGGCTTTAATGAGGGCTTTTTCAAATACGCTCCATTCGACGCCGCATTGCGCCGTAACGTATTGATATTCTTGTACCTTTTCGGCGGATATGCCGAGCCGCAAGGCGAGATCGTCAATTTCTGCACCCGCGCTTGCCGCACTTACACCGAGCGCACCCGTCGCCGTAACCGCCGCAACCGCCGCCGCGGAAAACGGCGCAAGGGCGCGACCCGCGCCCGTAATTTTATCGCCGATCCCCGTTATTTGCGAGGAAAGTTTATCAAACTTTAATGTGTCTAATTTTTCAAGTTGCTTTTGTAACTGCTGTCCTTTGAGTTCGGTTTGCGCGAGTTCGGTTTGCAACTTGCGGTACGCCGACGTATCGACGTTGCCCGTTTCTTCCAAATATTCCAAACGGCGGCGTAACACGTCCGCATTTGCCGCCGTTTGGTCGATCGCGTCTTGCGCGACTTTCTGCGCCCGTTCGAGTTTCGACGCGTCAAATTCAAGATCGAGGCTTTTTTGCAACGCGGCGAGTTCGGATTGCGACGACTGCGCCGCTTTCCGCATTTGCGACATTTCTTTATTGAAACTTGACGCGTCCGCGCTGATTTCAACGGTTAATCCGCGTATGCTTTCCGCCATGTGTTATTTGCCTCCTTTCAAGTATTTGACCGCGTCCGCCGCCGAAACGTCGCGGACGTTTTGATTTGCTTGTTTTGACCTCGATTTGCGTATCTGCCGTATCATTTGTTTGAGATTTGCAATATCAATCGACATGATAAGCACGTAAAGGTCGTTAAAGTGCGATCGGGCGATAAACACGTCGGGGATTTTTAGTTCGACGCATTTTTGCGCGATTGCAATATACCGCGGCACGGTCAATTTTGCGGCGTGCTTGTCGGTTGTCGGCGGATCGAGTTTTTTGTAGATCGCCAACAACCGCTCAAATTCTTGCCCGTGCGCGATTAGTTTTTTCCGTCTGCCGTCGCCGTCTGTAAAGCGATTTCAAAAACGAATTTGATTTTTTCGACGAGGCGCGTTAAGTATTCCGCGTCCGCAAGGTCAAACAATTTCAAAAACGATTTGAAGTCGGGAAGTTCCTTGCTTTCCAAAAAGCAATAAAGGGCTTTGAGGTTAGAAAGGATATGCGCTTTACTTTCCATAAGCCCCGCTTTTTGGATACGTTCAACGTACGCAAAAAGGGTTTCGTTTTTTGCGTTGTGTGGGAAGTTTTGTTCCCAACGTTCCTCGGCAAATAACGACGTGTCGATTTCGACGTCGATTTGACGTTCGGTTTTAACGAGTTTGTTTTGCCCGTCGATTTCTTTTTCTTGTACGGGTAATTTCGTTTTAATCATGGCGTAACCCTCCGATTATTCCGCGGGCGTTTCGGGCGTTTCTGCGTCCGTTCCCAAAGTGGGGAGTACGACTTCGTCGCCGAATTTGTCGTAATCGGGATCGTCGGGCGTCGAGGTCAACTGCCATACGCGCGCCTCGTTGCCTTTTTCGTCCTTGTAAACCTTGCCGTCTGCCGACAAAAGGGGAGTGCCGTCGATAACGAGCGGCAATTCAAACGACGACTCGTTAAGATCGTCGGTCGTTTGGTCGTAATCTTCCGACGGGCGGGAAGAGGTAACGCCGTACAACATAGTTTTTGCGACCGAGATTGCGTTATCGCCGTCCATTTGCTCGATTTCAAAATAAAGGACGTGCGATACCGATTTCATGGGTTTAATATCGGCAAGCCCTTTTGCGGTTTTGATTTTGCGCCCCATTGCGATTTCGTATTCGTCGCAAATATTGTTTTGCGTAAGCGTACCCGTCTTGCCTTTTTCGTTCACGTAGTGGATAATGCGGCGACCGTCGCCGTAAATATCCTTTGTGGACGAGTCCACTTCGAGCGCAAGTTTCGTCGAAGTTCCCATGTCAACAAACGGTAAAAAACCGCCCTTGCCGTCGGGTAACGCGTACTTTACGTTGCGAACGTTAAAGCGAATAAGATTTTTTTTCTTTTCCATGTGTTAATTGCCTCCACTTAATTTTTTTTTGATTGCGTCGAATATCTGCGACTCCACACCGTCGAAACATTGACGTATAAATCCGTTGTGCGGGTTGTCGGAATATTCCAACACGTTTGAAAGAGGGATATTGTCTTTCCCGCCGCCGCTGACGGTTTTTGTATTGCCGACGTATCGGCGATCTTTGTACTTCGTTTTGATTTCCCACGATTGCGCCATATCGCCCGTATCGCGGGGAGTCGCGCTTTCGACTGCCGATTTGAAAACCTCCGCGCCCGCTTGTACCGCGTCTTGCCGCTTGTCGAATTGTGCGCGGGAAAAATCCGTCAATACTTCCGACATGGCGTCGGGGAGTTCGTCGAGGTTTAATCGGCTTGTCGTAATTCCTTTACCCATTATCGGAAACCCCGATATATGCAAATTCGACGTTAAATCCGCGGTATGGATTATCAACGTCGGGTAATGGTGTTACGTCATTTGCAACGCGAAAGTGTTTATCGCGTAAAATTTCGCGTTTAACGGCTTGCAAGCGGTTTTCCGCGTCCGTTACGCGGTCGTCGGTCTTTTCGTACGAGTAATAATAATTGACGTCTATATACACGCGGGAAAGCATTTGCGCGCCGTCGCCGTATTTGCGCGGGCGGTTAGACAAAACGCGAAAAACGACGTACTCGTCCTTGTTGACCGTTACGTCGGAATTTTCTATTTTGTCAACCTCAACGTGTCGCAAGTGGTTTGATACCACGCCGTACGGCAACAATACACGGTCGAGCATTTCTTGTATTGTGTTTTTGACATTCATTATTTGCCCTCGTAGTGCTTGACTTGAAACTCGATAAATTTATGTTGTTCGCCGTAATCGTCCGCGTCCGACGCAAGTACGAACGTATGCGCCGCGTCCGTTTTGCCTCGCAAATATACGCGTACCGATTTCGACGTCAACGCGTCGTAAACCTTTTGCACAAAAGGCAAGCGCACGCGGGCGGCACGCTTGACGCCGTCGGCTTGCTGTTGAATAGCCGCCGCCCCGTAACTTCCGCGCCATTCGCAATAAAACGAGTCGGTCGTTATCGGTTTTCCGTCGCCGTCTGTTCCGATCGGTACTTCGATCATTTCCCAATCGGTGGACGCGCCTTTGCCCGCGATTTGCTTTGTTACTTGTACGCCGAATTTGACGAGCGTACGTGCCTCGTTTAATTTTTGATCCGCCATATCAACTCCGCATTTGCGCGATAAGCGCAACGATCATTCCGTCGGGCTTGATAAGTTCGTCAACGGGGATACCCTTGTCGATACCGTCCGCCCAAAGTGCTTTGACCGAATAGGCGCGGGCGCAATTTATTTTCTCGGCGGGTACGCCGCTTTCGCGCATAAATTCGACTGCCGCGTCCACGGAGTCTTGTACGGATTGTTTTTTTTGCGGGTCTGCGTCAAAGTAGCCCATTTTATAGAGAATTTTGTCGATTTCTTGCATATTCGACCTCCTTAACGTTTACCGTTGCGTATCGGCTTTTAACCGCAAACCCGCAATCAAAACCGTTGTTATTCCGTCGCGCCCGTGGCGGCTTTCTGCGACCCGTAATAAAACTTTTTCGGGGCGGCTTTGCCCGCAACCATAAGATGAGCGGTGTACTCAATCACGCGGGTTTTGCCGTGCAATTCCGCGTAAATTTCCGTGGGTTTCGTAAAGTTGAGTTTGTAGTTTCTTGCGTTTCCGATAAGAAAATCGCCGTCATGCAAACCCTCGTCAACCTCCATAGGAATGGTAGCAATCGACGTAATCCCGTCGTTGTTGTAAATGGGGTAAATATAACGCCCGTTGTCGTCCTTTTCAAAAGCAAGGTCGAGAGAAAGCGAACGCGAAACATAAATTTTTGCGCCCTTTCTTGCGCGGCGGGAAAGTGCAAGCAAACCCGCTTTGATTGCCGCGGGAGCGTTGCCGCTCTCGTAAGGGTCGCCCGCAATCGCGCCGACGGTTGCACCCTCGATACATTCGTCCTTGCCCGACCCGTACAACACTTCGTCGCCGAGCAAAAGATTGATTTCGTTTGCAAGGTCGGCGAGTAAGTAATCGACAAACTCTTCGTCCGTCAAGCCGAGCAATTCCATAGTAACCTCGATCGTGAGGGGGTAATTGCCTTGTGCAAGCGACAATTTATCCCACTTGATAGCGCGGGAATTTGCCGCGACGGTTTCTTTCTTGCCTTTGCTTGTGCCGTTGTTCGACTCCACAACGTAAGGGAAAATCAATGCGCCTTTAATGTGCGTCGGGCTGACGTCGCGGAGGAAAGGACTGTCGGGGTCGTCCATTTCCAAAAGGTCGTAAAGGACGTTTTGAGGAATAAACACGCCGCCGTTGTTGACGCCGTCTTTACTTGCCGTTGCCGCCGAAAAATCCGTCGCGGTGGTCGTGATTGCAACTCCGATCGCGCGTTTTTCGTTTGCGGTAAGGTCGATTTTGACGTCTTGCAACTGCATACGGATTTGCTTTCCGAGCGCGGTTTTTGCATGCCTCAAAAGTTCGGGTTTCGTAAGGTCTGCGGCATTTTCGGTTGCCCCGTTAAAAAGCGTAATGCCCTTGCCGCGGGTTTCGGGGGCGGGGTCGCTGTTCGGCTTGCGTGCCGCGCGCTCTTCTTCTTCGCGTTCTTCTTTTGCGAGTTGCTTTTCCGCGTCCTCGATCGCAAAATCAACCCTTGCGATTTCGGCGCGGAGTTCTGCGAAACGCTTTTCGTCCGTTTCGGGCTTTTCCACTTCCGCCATAAGTGCGGCGCGGCGTTCCAATAATTTGTTAATTTTTTCTTTCATAGTGCTTTGCACCCTCCAAAAATAAAAATTTTTCTTTCGCAAGTTTCAACGACGCTTGCGACTCGTCGTTTTGTCCGCGCTTTTCGTTATCCAACGCCGCCGCCCGCGCGTTATCCAACGCGCTTTTGTCGTTATCCAACGGGGAAGAGGAGCGGGCATATATCGAAGTTTGCGGATACGCGCCGTCATTTACGGCGGATACTTCGCAAACCTTTGATATTTTAGTAATTCGACGCGTCGGCATATCTTTGTCAAGGTCGCGCCATTCTTCGCCCGATACCATGATACCGAACGCGAACGACATATCCTCAATATCGCCGCGCGTAACCGCCGAGCATAATTCGCGGGCGGTTGCGTTATTTTCGACGTCGAGGGTCGTTTTAATCTGCATACCGTCGGCGTCGAGTGTTATATCCATTGACGAACGTTTCCCGCGTCTATGACGAGCAAGCGGGATCATTCCGTCGTTATGATTTACCATAAATTTGACGTCCGATAAATCGGCGTCGTCAAGCGCACCGCGGGCGATTTCCTCGTAAAAATAATCGCCGATTGCCGTACGCTGTTCGTAAACGATCGGGCGACCCTCGATTATGCCTTTCGTCGGCTCAATCTGTGCGGGCTGTCCGTCGGGTGTCGTTCTGCGTATAAGTTGCGGAGCGATTGCGCGTGTTAAAATATCGTGCATTATTCGGTTTCCTCCTTGTCGTCGGCGGGCGTTTCCGTCGGCTTTTTCCCTTGCTTTAATGCGGTTAATTGATATTTGTTTGCGATTGAAACGTCAATGTAATTGAGTGATACGCGGGTCGGCTGTCCGTCGGGGTCATACCCCAACAATTCGCGGCGTTCGTCGCGCGATAACAACGCGTCCTCTTTTGTCATTTCTGCAATTTCTTGACGACGGGCAAACGATAACGATTGCGCGATTTTGTCATAACATTTGATCGTGCGTCCGTATGCAAGTTGACGCGGGGTAAATACCGTAATACGGAAAGCCTCGGTTATTTCTAACACCAACCCCTCGCAAGCCGTTTGCCAAAACGCGGTATATTCTTCGTCGGTGTATTTTCCGAGGAAGATCGGCAAGGATACCCCGAATACGGATAAAATTCCCTCACGTAAAAACGACAAAATGTTTGACGGTATATCTTGCGTTTGTATGTTGATCGGTTGAAACTCTGACTCGTAGTCGGTTGCGACGATACCGTATTTACTGTCGAATAAGTGTTCCTCGAACGTGTCGCGCTTTATTTCTCGTTTATCTGCGTCCGCGACGGTTTTTAATGACAAAACGCCTTTGAGCGATAAAGACGCCTCTAACGATTTCGGGATCGCCTCTTTGATAACGTGTATCGTTTGCAAATTTTCGAGAATTTCCCGAAAATCGGCGCGTCCGTTCGCGTCGCCGCCAAGGAAAGCGTTTGCGCCGTATCCGAGTCGTACGTGTATCAAGTCGGAATACGGCAAATCAAGTACAACGCCGCCGCCCATGACGCTTGTTAATTCGGCGCGGATTTCGCCGTCAAGGTTATAGAGGCGGACGTTTGCTTTTTCGATCGGGTAAAATCCACGTGTAACGCGCCGTACGTCGTTCGTACCTTTGATCGGTACTTCGTCGTACGCCCAATAAATAAAACAATTTCGGTTTACGAGCGTTAAATATGCGACCTTGTACAAAAAGCCTTTCAAGCCGCAAAGGGGGTTGACGCGCCCCGCAAATACGGCGTTAATATCGTCGTCGGCTATGATAACGCGGCGGGGGGATTGCGTTTCAATAACCGACTTGATCGAGCATTTCGATATTTCGTCCGCGACGCGGTGGATTGCTGTTTTTACCATATCCGACGCCGTGAAGTCTTTACCGAAAGAGGAAAAAACGACCTTGTTTGCGTTCACTATTTGATTGTAACCTCCGCGACGTTGCCAACCAAACAACGTACGGATTGCGTCTGTAAGCGTTCCCAAATCGACGCCGACCTCCTTTTCGGAAAATAAAAAATGCGCCGATACAACGAGCGTAAAACTCGTAATATCGGCGCATTTGCTTTGTTTCAAAGTAGCGCACACACCGCGGGGCGGTGGATACAAAACACTAATACCGACGGCGCACGCGTCCATTTTTCGGACGGCGATTATCAAATCGACGGCGCACACACCGCGGGGGCGGTGGCGATACGAATATTAAATTTGCCTCCATTATACGCAAAAAGCGGTACAAAGTCAACCATTTTGAAAAAAATTTTGTTGATAACTTTGTTTTTTGAATTAAAATTTTTCTGCGGGGCGCGTAAATATGTACTCTTTCTTGCATGAGGGGCAATAAAACGTTACATTTGTTACGCCGTGGCGGGCGTCATATTTCCCGATCAATCGACCATGTATCGGGCAACGTATTTCGCGGATACATGCGGCGGCTTGTCGTTTTTGCGATTTGTTTTGTTTTCCCATAATCAACCTCCGATCTTTGCCATAAACGCGGATTTACAACCACGCAACGCGGCGTATGCAATAGTTTTCGACATTGTGCCGTCAATCTTGTTTCCGATATACCCGACAATTTTTGTCGGCATAACAAATCCGTTGCGATCGTATCGTATCGCCGTATTTCGGAAGTTCCACCGACAAATTGCGTTGTTTTGGTAATTGATATGCCGCGCCCGTAAATCTTCCTCGATATTGCGGGTCGGTACGTTTAACGTTTCGGGCGTCATGCGGATTTTGACGGGTACGTTTTGCCCAAAGTATTTGACGATACGTTTTGCAAAGTCTTTCGCGTGCCATTCGTCATAACCGACGACGTACGGGCGGATACCGAATTTTTCGTAAAGTTCCCAGATATACTCGGCGACGATAACGTCGTCGATAACGTTATCTTTTACGATACGGCACAATCCCTCCGCCGCCCATTGTACGTAATCTTTCTTTTCGGGGTTAGTGGGGGAGTCGGTCGATTGACCGTCGCCCGCCTTGACTTCCGTTACAAAGTACATTGTATGCACGTATTTTACGGGGTCGTTTGGTTTCATAAACAAAAACGTTACGGCGCAAAGGTCGTTTGTTTCTGCGAGATCGACGCCGCATATACACCAACAATTTGAAAAATCGGCAAGGTCGAAAGTTGCGTCGCAAACGATATATTTTTCCTCCAACCATGCGTTTGACGAAAGTTGCTTGATATTAAAATCTTTCGCAAGGATAAACGCGCGATCCGTGCCGCTGTGCCGCGCCGTATCGACTTTGCCTTGTAGGTACGACCACTTTTTCGCAACGCCGACGAGCGGGTTTGATTTCGCCCAACTTTTCGGATCGTTCCAAATTTCCGCCTCCGAGTCTTGCGTGTAAAGCCAAATCAACCAACGCGACGTATCAATATCCGACTCGCCTTTCAATGCTTTGCGGGCTTTTTCGAGTCGTTCGTCGAGGTATCCGTCGCGGACGATACCCTCGGTTGTAATTTCAAAGTACAACGGCTCGTCTTGCGTTGATACGGACGTTTGCAAGGGGAGGACGGTTGACGAGTCTTTCATTTCGTGGATTTCGTCAACAACAACGAGTTTGACGTTTCGACCCTCTTTTGCACCCGATTTTGCCGACATTTTTTTGATCGAGCCTTTGTTTTGTTTTGAAAATTTACCCGTCTTTTTTCGCTGTTTTGGATTGCCGAAAAATATACCCTTGATATTTTTATGCGTAACTTTCGATACCGTCCGCGACTCCTCCCGAAACGCGTTAATGCAATCAAATATCAATCCCGCTTGTTCGTAATCGTTTGACGCGCACATGACTTTTTGTCCGCGTTCGCCGCAAAACCATTCCGCCAACAATAACGCCGCGACAAACGGGGTCTTGCCGTTTTTGCGGGCGACGAGTAAGAGTATTTCTTGAAAACGACGCACCCAACGCCCACCGTCCGCCGTTTCGGGATCGTAAACGTAAAACCCGAATATTGCCTCGGCAATCGCTTTTTGGTTGAGTGTTAAAATAAACGGTTTCCCCGCGAAAGGGCTTTCAAAATGCTTGATTTCGGTTTCGATAAATTTTATCCGTTTATGTGCCGCCTTTAATTTGAAACGGTACACGTCCGAACGACAAAAAATATCTTGTATCAAGTTTTCGAGCGTGGTTTTTAATTCTCGCCCGATAATAATTTCGCCCGATCTGCAACGCTTGTAATATTCAATCAACCAACTATGACGACCGCCGACGTCGTCGTTTAACAACTGCCAACCCGAAAGCGGGGTAATATCGGGGTTGACGAGTTCCCATTCCGCGGGCGTTGCCGCGTCCGTGGCGTTAATCGTCGTCGCCGTCGTTGTCGTCGTCATATTCTTGCAATTCGTCGGAGTCGTCGTCATTCAACGCGTCGAGTAAATCTTTGTTTAATTTCTGCATGGCGGACGTATATTGCGCCATGTATTTGACGCGTACTTTGCCCGCCGCCGTTTCTTTTTGCACGGTGGGATTTTTTGGGTCGTAAAGGATCGTCGGCAAATCCTTTATGACTTCCAAACATGAAAAAACCTCCGCGACCTTGCGGATCAATTCGCCGTAAATATCAAGTTTGATTTTATCGACGCCCGCGTCCGTAAATAACTTGACGAGGCGGTCGTATTCCGCTTGCGCGATCGCCGCTTTGTCTTTCGGCGCGGCTTTGTTTCCTTTTGCCATTCGTTGCCCTCCTAAAAATGCAAAACTTTTCGCAAAAAAAGTCAAAATTTCGGTGTGTGTGCTAAATGCCCGCGGCTTGGAATCTTTCGGCGTTTCAAAAAATCGGCGAGGGGTGGGGGGATATAAAAATATTTTTTTATTCCGAATACCTTTGCCAATACGCCTCGATCCAACCGATAACGGCGTCGCGTGCCGCCGCCCGCTTGACGTCCTCGTATGCACGCTTGATACATTCGTCTTTCTGCGTGTCAATGTGTATGAGTTCCGCTCCGTACTTGCGTTGCATTTCGTCGCGGTCGAAACGCGACGGATACGTACCGATAATGTACGCGTCTTGCCAACGGCGGCGCGGCGTTGCCGTGCGTACTTCTTCGAGGAGCATATCGCGGATATTAAACGCAACGCGCTTTGTTGCGTCGGGCTTGTCGTATTGCCCGCATATACAAATCGCGGCGTGGATACGGTCAAGGTCGATCACAATATCGTTGCGGGTGGCGACCGATTGTACGTACGTTGATTTGCCCGCGCATGGCGACCCATGCACAACGTACACGTGCTTTTGCCCGACGATATGCCCGAATTTGTGAGGGTGTATTTCGTCATGGCATTTGTAACACAATACCTCGATATTGTCGGGGTTTAACGTGATATTGACGTCGTCGATATTGTCGAGGGTTAGTTCCGTTTTGTGGTGTGGTCGTAGGTCTGCAATATCGAATACACCGCCGCAACGGGCGCACGTGCCGCCGCTTGCAATTTTGCATTGTTGCGCGAGTTGCAAATAGTCTTTACGGCAATAAAACGCGTGTATAGGATCAATCGCCATGTTATAAGCCCTCCCAACCGTCGCGGGGTAATTTGCCTTGTTCTGCAAGTTCCAACGCCTTTTTGCGAAGTTCGACCGCTTGCGGATCGCGGGCAAATTCCGCCGTAAAACGGTTAATCAAAAGAAACTGTATCATGCCCGCGTCGGGCTTTGAGTATTTTCGTACCGTCTTTGTTTTGGTGTGCGGTTTCCCGTCAATCATGACCGTTGACGTTTCGACTTCCTCGTAATAGTAACCCATAGCGACGCGATACGCATTGTCGATCAAATCGCCTTTTTGCGCCTCGCGCGCGCGGCAAAGCGTTTCGGTTAATTCGGGATAATCTTTCTTGTACTGCGCCCATTGTGTTTTGCCGACGCCGTAATATTTGCATATATCGCCCTCGGTAACGCCGTAATGGATATACCGTTCAATATCCGCCAAATAAGGTAAAACCTTATTTGCGAATTGTGATTTTGCGCCTCTTTTGCCGTTTTCGTCGGTATCCGCCGCCGTATCGACCGTTTTAACGGGCTTTTTTGTGGGCGGCTTTTTTGACGTCTTTTTCGGGGCTTTTTTTGACGTAGTCGATTTTTCGTTGTTTCGGGATTGTTTCGGCATTTTTTAACCTCCTTTTTTGCCCGATTTTAACGCTTTTCCGCGTCGAGTGTGATTTTTGCAATTATCCACAACGGCGAATACGCCAACGCCGCCAAAAACGGGGCGCAACATGCGATCCACGCAAGGGAAGTCGCGCCGCACAATTTACAAATAACGAATATCGCGGAAAGCGGTACGCAAATCGCAAAAACGAGTACGCCGATTATGTAAATCGCGGCAAGTGCCTTTTTTAACATTTGATTTTGCCTCCTTTTAGTTTTTTGATCGACATAATAATCCAACCGTCGGGCAAGGCGGAAAATTCGCGCAAAATGTACGTTATTTTGACCGTGAGTCGTCGCCCCGTGAATTTGTCGCCGTTCCATTCTTTGAGGATCAAAATATCGCCCTCGGTGTAATTGCGATCGTCGAAACGGTATTCCCATGTTTTCAAGCCTTTATCGACCGCGTCGTAATATTCTTGCAAAATTTTAACTTCGTGTATTTTCGGCATTTGTACGCCCTCCAAAAATGAATAATTTTTTTATACGTCCGAGGCTGTCGGGCGCGGATTTCCATACGCAAACATTTTCAAACGGTGGCGGGTTGTATTCGCGCACCGCGACGATATGACCCGCGGCGGCTTGTCGCTTGCACCAATCCAAAACGTCAACGTAACGGGAAGTCGATAATTTGTCGCAATATACCAAAACTTGCGCCCGATCGGGCAATCGCAAATCGTGATAATCGGCGGAGGATATGAGAAAACGACGGGCGCGGCGTTCGGCGTCAATCGCGTACATATCGGGTAAATTGCAAATACGCAAATCGCATTTGATTTTTTCGATAACGTTAAAATCGCGGGCGATCGGCTCGACGTACTGCGTAATTCCGCAAACATTTATGTAACTTTGCAAGATTGCGGCGATTTCTGCCGCCTCGGTTTTTGTGGTTTTGTTCATTTCGATTTATTCCCTCCGTTTTTTGTGCATTTTGACGTATAGGTACGCGCCCGATACGTACTCGCTCGTTTTCCCGTCAAACTTTGTCATGGCGTAACCTTTGTACATTTTTTCAAAGGTGGATCGAGCGGGTATATCGCCGTTATAAAGGCGATTGACCTTGCGGCGCGTGAATTTGTGATCGGCGACCGTGATTTGCGGTTTTGTCAAGTTCTTTGACGCAACAAAGCGTTTTGCGCCTTTCGGGTCTTTCATGCAATAACGCGTCATGCCCTCAAATTCGTTTTCGTCCGCATAGAGTCGGCGCGTTTGACTGCGTCCGCCGTTGTGCCATAATCCCTCCATAACGTCGCGGTCGCGGAAGTTTGTAACGAGGTGGTGGTGTACGCGGATTTTGCCTTTCTTCTCGTCCGTTTCGTATTCCGTCCAATAAACGTATTTGAGGGGCGGCAACCCGTGTTTGTCGTTGTGGTATTTCAACCGCCGTATGTATTTCGTCAATTCCTTTTCTGCCGCGGGTCGGTTTGGTGGTAGGTGGTCGGCGTCATACGTAAAGGTTGCCCACACGTCGCCGTTTGTAAAATTCGCATTGACGAGTCGTACAACGGTTTTGATTGCGTTTTTGTAATTGAGGTTTTTTTGCGCCTCGCGGCTTGCCTTTGTCTTTCTTGCCCGTACGGTTGATTTGTGGGTATCCCATATCGGGTAAATTTCGACTTCGAGCATATTCCCGCTTTTGATTGTTTTTGTCCGATAACGTACGATATGAGGATCGCCCAAAGATTGCAAGCGGGCGTCGCGTTCTTCGTTTACGATTTCCTCTTCGTCGAAAACTGTATCGAAGTCGTAATCGGTCGGGTTTATTGTATAAAAGCGTTTCGCCATGTATTGCCTCCGTTGCTTTTGGTAGTGTAAAAGACAAAGGGAGGGGAATAGCCCAACAAGCGGGGAAAACACACGGGGGCAAGAGTGGGGATTGCCTTTCTAAAAATCAAAGCATAATGCCCCCGACG
>ENA-UAOM01000121-UAOM01000121.1-human-gut-metagenome-genome-assembly--contig:-NODE-121-length-26104-cov-19.485508_pt1 | contig 26104 bp, 20 predicted proteins | sample MGYA00243468_ERZ654555 | MGnify/ENA primary metagenome ERZ654555 (study PRJEB26926, sample SAMN06164434) | human gut metagenome | biome: ENVO:00009003; feature: ENVO:2100002; material: ENVO:00002003... | reverse complement strand
TACCCGTATATATGGGGCAGAGAGCCGAAAATATAGAGGGTGCTGACCTTATAGTATACACTGCGGCTATAATGAGCGATAATCCTGAGCTTATCGCCGCTAAAGCAAGCGGTGTAAAGACCGTAGAACGCTGTGAGCTGCTCGGACTTGTTACAAGCTGGTACAATAAGGCTGTATGCGTATCAGGCACACACGGCAAGACAACAACATCTTCAATGCTGACGCATATGTATCTTGCGCAGAACGTTGACCTGTCTACCGTTATCGGCGGAAAGCTGAAAGCTATAGGCGGCAGCGGAAGGGCAGGCTCAAGCGATGTTATGGTATGCGAGGCGTGCGAATTTTCAAATACGTTCCTGCACCTGTTCCCGAATATTTCTATAATACTGAACATTGATGCAGACCACCTTGATTTCTTCAAGACAATGGATAATCTCAGAGCGTCATTCACGAAGTTCTGCGATAATACGACCGACATTCTTGTCGTAAACGGCGATGATGAAAACACGATGAGGGCAGTTAAGGCATCGGGCTTTGACAAGCAGATCATCACATTCGGAAAGACCGATAAGAACAGATATTACCCGGAAAATATCAAGCGCATATCCGATTTTCAGACCGACTTTGACCTTATGGAAAACGGCAGTAAGATAGAGCGTATTTCAATACACGTTCCCGGTGCGCATAATGTGCTTAATGCGGTAGCCGCCTGTGCCGCCGCACTTGCTACGGGAGTTACCCCCGAAAACATCAATAAAGGACTCAGCACATTCTGGGGTGCAGGAAGAAGATTTGAACGTCTTGCGACTATCGGAGGCATAACCGTTGTTGACGATTACGCTCATCACCCTGCCGAAGTAGCCGCAACGTTAAAGACGGCAAAGGCTATGCAGGATTTCAAGCGTGTATGGGCTGTACATCAGCCGTTCACCTATTCGAGAACCTTCACGCTCATGGATGATTTTGCCTCTGCACTTGAAATAGCAGACAGGGTAGTGCTTACCGAGATAATGGGCAGCCGTGAAAAGAACACATACAACGTCTATTCTGCCGCCCTTGCGGCTAAGATTCCCGGTTGCAAGTGGTTCCCCACCTTTGAAGAAGTGGCACGTTATGTTGCAGACAACGCCGAAAGCGGCGATATGATAATCACGCTGGGCTGCGGCGATGTGTATAAGGTCGCATTCAGGATTGAGGAGATTCTGAGAGAGAAGTACGGCAAGTAATTCAAATAATTCGACATTTAAAAGCTGTTCGCATTAATTTGCGGACGGCTTTTTTACAGCTTTTATTGACCGTTTCGGATAATTATGCTATCATTTAAATATATCAAGTACATAAAAGGAGAAAAAATGGGACTTGGAATATTTAACAAACTTTCGGCACCGATAGTTCTGAAAGAAGACAGCAATGCCGAAGAACAGTTAAGACAGATGGAATATTATCTGCTCGTTGCTCCCGAAGCCACAAAGCAAGTTATAGAGCGTGACAAGCAATTCGTAAAATACGGTATAGCAGGGGAAAATGCTATTATGTATGAACTGAAAAACAGTCATATTCCTATGTATATAATTCATGATTTGTACTTGGAACATAACGGCTGTACCGCTCAGATTGATTTTCTTATTATAACCAGAAAAGTAACAATACTAATTGAAAGCAAAAATCTTTACGGTAATATTTTTGTTGACAGCAATGGCAATTTCATACGCAGAACAGGAAACGGAAAAACGTTCAGACAAGAAGGCATGTACAGCCCGATAACGCAGAATGAAAGACATCTGGCTCTTATAAAAGAAATGCGCAAAGGCACCAAAAACTTTTTGACAAGAGGATTGTTTGAAAACAATTTTGATAACAATTACCGTTCACTTATTGTAATGGCTAACACTAAAAGTATTATAGATTACAGATATGCTCCGAAAGACATAAAGGATAAAATCGTCAGAGCGGACGGACTTGTAAGAAAAATCAATGAGATCTGTTCCGATAACAATATCAGCGAAATGTCGGATAAGCAGATGAAAGAACTGGCTGATTTCTTTATGGCTCATCATACTCTTAACAAGAAAAATTATACGGCTAAATATCAGAATATGATAAATCAAGAAACAGCGAAAGAAACGACTGATAAGCCCGTTTCCTGCTCTTTTGCGAAAGATAACGCTACTATCCCGCAATGCGTTGCCACACCATTATGTACTGCCGATATAAGCGGATTCGATGCTACCTTATTGGCAAATATGGCTGATGAAAATATAGCCAACTATGAAAACCTGCCTTTATACAAGGCACTTAAACAATACCGTTACGAAAAGAGCAAAGCCGAAAACATCAAGGCATATTTTGTATTTAAGAATGATGAACTGATAGAAATTATCAAGCTGATGCCAACTGCCCCTGAACAACTCAAAAGTATAAGAGGATTCGGCGAGGGAAAAATACAAAAATACGGCAATGAAATTGTAAATATTGTTAACAAGTACCGGTAAATAACTGCCCCTCTGCATCTTTACAGAGGGGTTTATTTTGTTATTGATAAACTTACTTTGCATTGATTGTCATTTTATTTTTTGCAAATTTCTTTGTACGAAGTATCTGAATACATTCCTTTTCCTCAAAAATTCCGCTGTCATCAAAACAATCCCCCACCCCCACACAGCTCGTAAGGCTTACTTTTGTTCACAATTAACCTACACAAAAAACACCCCTGCGTTGCATTAAATTGCAACGCAGGGGTGTTATCCGTTTTCATTTACTGAGCAGTAGTTTCTGCCGCAGTTGTATTGTCGGGAGCGGGAGTTTCCGCTGTGGTCGTATCGCTCGGAGCGGGAGTAGTCGCTGACGGGCGGATGCTCTTTCTTGTAGTGGTGGTAGCCTCTGTTTCGGTTATTGTCGGGATTGTGGCGATTTCGATCTTCTTGATTATTATCGAAACTGCGGGTTTAGAGGCGATGCCGACCTCATCGTCAATGGAATTGCCGGATGAAACCTCGACAGCACTTATCTTGTCAAGGAAATCAAGCCCTTCTATAGCCTGCCCGAATATCGTATAGTTGCCGTCAATGCTGAACGCACCGCCGCTTGAAAGGTACTTTGCTTTTACATCGTCCGGAACGGAATTGAGCTTTGAAAGATAATCGGTATAAGTCTTTTTGTCCTCCTCCTTCAGTCTGTCCTTGTATTCTTCAAGGTCTGAGGAAATATTCGCAGCAGTCTTTGCAATGTCAAACGGCGTTTTGTTGTTCACGATAAAGAACTGGCTGTTGATGCCGTCACTGCCTTCCGCATATCCCAGCGCACCGTAATAAGCTCTCATACGGTTGTTCGTTTCACGGGGAATCTCGGTCTTGTCGGCTGTTGTTCCGCCTGTGCCGTTACCCCTGAGCGAGCCGCCCTGTACCATAAAATCCTTGATTACTCTGTGGATTGTCTTGCCGTCATAATATCCGCTCTGAGCCAGCTTGACAAAGTTATCGACACCCTTGGGCGCAACCTCCGGGAAGAGCTTGAAACGTATCTTTCCCGTTTCCTCGCCTATCTGAATCGTCATTTCGGCAAGGGTATCGCCGGGTCCTACGGTTATTTCTGCTGTGTTATCGTTTTTCTCGTTATTACAGCCGCTTGCCGTTATCATGGCTGCGGCGAGAGTTACCGCCGCTGCAGCTTTGCATAAAGACTTAAACCTCATTTTTTTCGGTCCTTTCGCCTGCAGGCTTTAGTTTGATGATGAATCCGAAGAACCTGCCGTTGAGCTGTTACTGCCGCTTGTACCGTTGGATTCGTTTTGAAGCTCTGCAATTTCTTCGGCAGTAAGATATTTGTCGGAAGTAGGTTCTTCTATGGTGAACTTTCCGTCCTTGTAGGAGTCAAGCGTAACTTTTACTATTTTGATTTCCTCAAGAGGCTTCATCGTGCTCTTGTCGGAAGCCGACCAGAGTATCTTGTCGAGCGTGTCAAAGCCGTTTATCACCTGTCCGAAAACCGTGTAAGTGCCGGCAAAGCCCGGAACACTGCCTCTTTTTTCGAAGGCTGTTATAAGCTCATCGGGGATTACCTGTGCGCTTGTTTCCTGGTCTGTATAGCCTCTCAGCTCTTTTTTGTTTTCTTCGGTTATCTCAAGCGCTCCCGTGAAGAAGAAACGGCTGTCCGAGTAGCCCTGCTGTGAGCTGTATCCTAAAAGTGCGCCCTTGAACGGCCAAAGGTTGACCGAGCATTCGTTCTCAATGAACTTGCCGTCGTCGGTAACGCCCTCGGTACCTTCATCGTTTGAAGCACCGGTAATTGCGTAAATACCTTTTTGTAACGCAAAGAACGGCTTTCCGTCATAGAATCCCTCCTCGGCACGCTTCTTGAAGTTTGCCACGGTTTTGGGAGCAAATTCTGCGTATAAAACAGCAGTTATCGTGCCAAGATTTGTTTCTATCACTGCAACGTCCTGACCCTCTGACGGCTTGTTGAGCTGTACCAGATCCATCTGTGTAAAGTCGTAAGTGCCGAGTGCGTTGGTTGTCTGATTGCCGAGCATTGAACAGCCCGAAAAGGCGGTTACCGTAATTATTCCGGCTAATACCGCCGCTAATTTTCTTCTGAATTTCAAGTTGTATTCCTTTCAGTTTATGCTTTTTATAAACATTTTGTTTTAAAGGAAAGCCTGCTGCTGCAGACAGTCCTTCTTTTGCCTGTTCTATTATTATAATTCACACCGCTTTAAAAGTCAAGAAATCAGCGGTTTCAAAGCATTTTGAGCCATGCTTTGATTAAGAGATAAAAATCAGTCGCCGAGCCTTAACATTTCGTCTATGCAACGCTTTGCGCCGAGCCTGATTTCTTCGTCAAGCACGATTTCTTCTCCTGCATTGCCGCATACGCAGTTGTATACAGTGGCAAGATTTGTAAGGTGCATATTGTAACAGACGCAGTCCTTTGACAGCGGATAGAATTTCTTGTTCGGCTCATCAAAGCTGAGATGCTCCACTATGCTGTTTTCTGTGCCGATGATAAATTCTTTTGCGTCACTTTTTTTTGCATAACTCATTATGCCCGTTGTACTGCCTGCATAGTCTGCAAGAGCCGTTACCGCCGGAGCGCATTCGGGATGAACAAGAAGAAGTGCGTCGGGGTGCTGTGCCTTTGCTTTTTCAACGTCCTTTACGGTCATACGCAGATGGGTAGGACAGCCGCCGCTCACCAGCTTGAATGTCTTGTCGGGGCATTGCTTCTGAACGTAATCGCCAAGGTTGCAATCGGGTATGAAAAGTATCTTGTCGCTGTCCAGCTTTTTCACTATCTTTACTGCGCTTGACGAGGTCACGCATACATCACATACTGTTTTAAGCTCCGAGGTCGTATTGATATAAGCCACGACCTTATAGTCAGGGTACATCTCCTTAAGCTGCAGGATAAGGTCCTTATCCATCTGTTCAGCCATAGGACAGCCCGCATTGCTGTCTGAAAGTAAAACCTTCTTTTGAGGCGAAAGTATCTTTACCGTTTCAGCCATAAAGCGTACTCCGCACATAAGAACAGTGCTTTGAGGCGCTTTTGCCGCCATCTGACTCAATGCAAACGAATCACCGACAAAATCGGCTACATCCAGTATATCCTGTCTTTGATATGCGTGAGCCAGTATGCAGATGTCTTTTTCTTTCTTTATTCTCAGGATTTCATCCTGCATTTCTCTAACTGTCATTGCTTGTCCCTTTCTTAAAACCGGCGGGTTGATTTATTTTGCACAAGATTATTATACCGTTTTTTACGGTTATCGTCAAGTGAAAAGCCACGAACGGCAATAAAAGTACGCAGAAATTCACAGCAAGGCACTCCTGTGACCTTTAAAATCCATTACGGCAATTCTGCGTGATATAATTATTCGCAGAGCCGTTTACAGCCCTGCGAATATATCGGCTTACCGGTTTGTGCGGTTATGCGGCAAAAACCTCATATTAAAGCTGCTGTATTGCGAGGATCGAGCTGTTGTAGCTTGATCTTAACTCGTCCAGCATTTCAGGAGTGGTTTCGTCCGTTTTCTGACGCAGAGCCTCGGTGACCTTATATGCGGCTTTGTAGAGATTTTCAAGACCGAGATTAAGGCAGATACCTTTAAGCGTATGTGCCGCACGAAAAGCCGTTTCATAATCATTGTTTTCAAGTGCGGTAAAAATATCCCTGTAGCTTGTGTCCTGTGTGAACTTGTTGAGATATTTTGTTATCATCTTGTCGTCAATCAGCCTTGCAAGAACGTCCGAATAACTTCCTCCAAGCGCCCTGTAACATTCTTCGAGAGTCATTTTCCCTCCTTTGAAGCGTTCTTATCTAAATACATAAGTCTGTCTGCTTCTGTCAATGCGTTTTCTATCGGTTGGATTCCGTACACACCGCCGATAGCGGCGGCACATTTAATATCAGGGTAATCAGGCAGCTTTATTTCCGAGATTCTTTGCTTTATCTCCGAAATTTTCTGATAAAACACAATTTCGGGAATATTAGCCATGAGAAGCACAAACTCATCGCCGCCAAGCCTTATAAGAATATCACTGCTTCTTATACATTCCTTTATGCTTTCGCATACCGCCTTCAGCAAGCAATCTCCTGCGGCGTGTCCGTAATGATCGTTTATGCCCTTGAAATTGTTAGCATCAAGCATTGCCACAGCGTCTATATAACGCATGGACTTAGCCTGTTCTTCATAATAACGGCGGTTATAAGCGCCTGTCAGCGCATCGTGATACAGCTGTCTGTTATAGTTTGCGATATTGTCCATAAAATCGGTTTTACCGTAAGCACCGAGCAGAACGCCGTCATTATCCTTGTATATCATCTCAAGCACATACGGCTTTCCGCTGATTTCAACATATTTTGAAATTATCTGGAATATGCTGTCGTCGGCAAATTCCAGCTTGCTGACCTGCCCACGCTTTTCAAAAGCCTTTGACGATACGCAGTTCTTGCAACGCTGTGTCTTGCCCCATATCGCATAGCATTTATCCCCACGGCAAGCGTTTATCATTTCCTCGTTGCCGGGCTTACAGCCGCTTCTGACGATTTCGTTGTCGGTTATATCGACCAGTCTTACCACATCGAATACCTGAGTCAGCTTGCTTATCGTTTGCCTTATTTCTGCGTCGTCGTTTTCTGAAATGCGGTATTCGGGACGAACAATAGCAAGCTCGCTGTCATTTATATCAATTATTCTGCCGAGTATACTCGTATATTTCGGATTTTCCTCGTTGCTCCACAGCGTCCTTATCCTTATTTCGTACCAGCGACGTGGCCCGTTTAGCGAAATATGCTTCTTTATTTTTACGACAGGCTTTTCTAAAGAAGCCTCGCTTTGCATAGCGTCCAGTATAGTCTGTATATTCTGTGCGCCGAGATAACCCTGCTTAAGACCTCTCGGATGCATAGTCAGCTCCTGAAGTCCCAGTACTTTAGCGCCGTATTTGGTCAATCGCAGTACATCAAGTATTGCGTCATACTCAAACTGAATTTCTCCCGAGCCGTCAGAGAAGAAATTCCAGCGATCTCTTGCGGCGATAGGCAGGTGAGCGGAGAAGTCGATTTTGTCCGAAGAAATCTTGTTTTCTACAAGCTCCTCGGTCGCACGGATAAGCAGTCTGTCGTCCTGAGTTGTGTCTATCGAGTCTGAAAACTCCGCAAGGATCTGCTTTTCACAGTCCTTAAGGCACTGAAGAAGCACAGGGTTGAAAGCACCGCATTGCCCGTCGAGTATCATTTCCATCGCTTTTTCGTGCGAAAACGCCTTTTTATAGCATCGGTTGCTTGTCAGTGCGTCATATACATCCGCAAGAGAAGTGACCTGAGCCGAGATAGGTATCTCTTCGCCTTTCAGCCCGTCGGGATAGCCTTTTCCGTCATATCTCTCGTGGTGCCAGCGACATATCTCATAGGCTTTGTCAAAAAGGGGATAGTTGTGCGTGTTATGCAGATCTTGAAGCATTTCCGCACCGATGATCGAGTGAGTTTTTATAACCTCAAATTCTTCCGCCGTCAGTCTTCCTGGCTTGTTGAGTATCTTGTCGTCTATCGAGATTTTTCCAATATCGTGCAGGGAGGATGCTGTGCTGATAAGCAGTATATCGTTTTCTGTAAGGTGATACTTGTCAGTCTTTTCGATAAGATTCTGTAAAAGTATAGATGTAAGCTGTTTTATGTGATGAACGTGCATTCCGCTCTCGCCATTTCTGAATTCGACGATATGGGCAAGAACGTTTATCATCATACTGTTGTTCTTTTCGTTCTCGTAAACCTGCTCCTCAAGGGCACTTAGCAGCTTTTTCTGCTTGCGGTAGAGCATAAGCGTATTCGAAACACGTTTGTGTATGATAAAGCTGTCAAACGGTCTGAGAATATAGTCGGTAACACCGAGTTCGAACGCTTTGCGGATGTAGCTCTGTGATGTTTCGGAGGAGATCATTATTACAGGAGTGTTATCTATCCAGTGGTAGCGTTTCATAACATCAAGCACACCGAATCCGTCAACAGCAGGCATTATTATATCAAGCAGAACGAGATCTATATCATATACCCGCTCTTTGAGGATGCTGAGCGCTTCTTCTCCGTCAGCCGCTTCGACAATATCATAATCATCGCTCAGCATATCGCTCAGCATATCACGGTTCATCTCAGAGTCATCAACAATAAGTATACGGGCGTTCTTTTCCGCCGCATTATTCACATTATCCCTCCTTTGCAGATTATAGTTATCGTATTCTATTATCACTATATTTAAGTATAACCTTTTTTGGCTTTCAAGTCAATAGAAATCATATAATTAGTGCATTGACAGCCAAATCGGTAATTCAGACGGATAACGTTAAAAAGCCTTTTGATATAGCTAAAATGAGCCGTTTGTTTTTTGCAAACGGCTCATTCCAGACTGTCGATAAATCTATATAATTTTTGAAAATGGGTGTTTAGCGTTGCTTGCTATGTTGGTTTTGCATCTCTGCAAAGTCAGCTGTTTGTGCCGTTTCATCGTGCAACGGCTCGGTTCAGCTGACATAAGCGTCCTTGCTTATAACTTTTGGCAAGCAACCAAAGCGTCCTTGCTTTGGGCGTAGCCACAATGCGGGTTGTCAGTCGTTGGTGTCGCTGCGTCGTGCAGCGACTATGTGCGACTGACTTCAAGCGTCCTTGCTTGGTGAGGGCGGCAGCCCCACACTCAGTCCCGGCACGGACGCCGGGCGTGTATGCCCAAGGGCTTTGCAAGGACGCAAAGCCCACAAAGCGTTCTTATAGGGATAGAGAACAAGCACTTTTTTTGAAAAAACATACTTTTTCTACAAGCTGATGAGCCGTTTGCTTTTTTTGCTAACGGCTCATTCGTTTTAATCTAAATATTGTATAAACCCTGTCTTTTCCTTATCGTCATAACCTGCCTTACGGTAGAAATTCAGCGTGCTGTCGAGTTTTGAGCCTGTCATAAGTATAAGCCTGTAGCAGTTTTCAGCCTTCGCTATCTCCTTTGCCCTTTCAAGACACGCAGTTGCAAGCCCTCTGCCACGATATTCGCTGTCTGTCACTACATTCTCAACAAACGCATAAGGACGAGGCCCGTGCGTCATATTCGGCACTATTATGCAGGTACAGCTTGATACTATCTTTCCGTCCTCCTCAGCTGCAATAAAGTGATAGTCGGGATTACTTGCAAGTCTTTGCCACAGTTCTTTGGTTTTGCCCTTATATTCCGGTACGCTTGTTTCGTGCAGCTGACAATAAAGGCTCATCAGCTGTTCGTATTCATCTTCGTTGACTTCTCTTATCATATAGCCTCCTTTGACAAATCAATCAGATTCCGATAAAAAAGAGTGTCACTTTCGCAACACTCTTTTTAACTTTAATTACTGCTGCTGTTCTGCAGTATCATCAGCTGTATCGGGAGTAACGGCATCACCGATATTGTTGTTATCGCTATCGCCGATAACATCTTCCTCCTCAACCTTGTCAGGAACGGGTCTTTCAACCATTTCCTTGTTGAGAATACCGAAGTTCGACTTACCGTTCTTCTTGATTTTGTACATTGCATCGTCAGCCATACCGATTATCTCGTCAACGTGCATCGAAGAATCCTTGATGATTGAAATACCGATACTTGCATTGACGCTGAGTTTGTCGCCGTTATCCGATGTAAAGCCTTCCTTAAGTCCCGACAGAATATCACGGGCTACTCTTGTAGGCTCGTTTGTTTCAATATTTCTTACGCAGGCTACAAATTCGTCACCGCCGTAACGACCTGCAGTACCGAATCCCTTGATTACAAAATTGATCGTATTTGCAACGAATTTCAGTACCTGGTCACCTGTAGCGTGGCTGTATTTGTCGTTGTAAATCTTGAAGTCATCAACGTCAATGAACAGAATTGCCACCTCGCTCTTGCGGACATTGATAAGCTCGATCTCGTTATCAATGGTACGCTCGATGGATTCACGGTTATAAAGACCCGTAAGGCTGTCGTAGCTTGCTCTTTCCGTAAGGAGTTTTTCACTCTTCTTTGCACGGTCAATATCAACGATAACGCCGACGATCTTAGCAATATTTCCATCTCTGTCACGGATAGTCGCAGTACGCATAAGTATCCATATATAGTCGCCGTAGATGTTCTTCCAGCGATACTCGTTGCCTTCGAATTCCTCGCCCTTTGACAGCTTTTCGAGATCCTTGTGATAACGGTCGTTGTCCTCAGGATGAACCTTAACTTTAAGAAGGAAACTGTCACCGAAGTGGTCGGAGGGGGCACGGTAGCTGAACTTCTTGTTGAAGTTATTTGAGAAGAATACATCGTTAGACTTGAAATTCCACTCAAAGATTATGTTATCCGACATTTCGATAATAGTACGGTATCTTCCTTCACTTACAACAATATCATCTATGAGATCGTTGAATGTACGGGCAATCTGACCATACTCGTTGTTTGCGATAACGTTGATTCTTGCCTCGTGGTCGCCTCTGTGTACCTTTACAAGCGTTTCTTCGATAACCTTGATAGGCTTTGTTATAATGAATACCAGTACGATTGCACCTGCTGTGAAAATAATCGCAACTAATACTATCATGCCGACAATGGCACCCATCGCTTCACCCGACAAGGTATATGCCTTATCGGTTTCTGCAATTATCGCAAGCGTCCAGTTGCCTTCTTCGCCTTCATTTATGGTAGGCATCTTTGAAGTAAAGCCGATTGTGGGAATAACGCCGCTGTCTGTACCCTTGAAGTTGTCGACCTCGACAGCAGAGCCGGTCTGTGCGGCTTCCGTAAACTTGAGATAAGCACTGTTCTTCTTGTCCGAAGTATTGCCTATGTAGCTGTCGTGCATAATCGAGCCGTTAGGATCTATCAGTACAAGCTTACTGTTGTTTGCGAACTGAGAAGAGGTTGCGAATGACTTGAGGGCAGTGTTATTGAAGAATGTTACTATATAATAGTCGCCGACTGAATACTTTACCACAAGTCGCAGGCTGTTTGCTGTTTTTCCGGGGAAGAGAGGATCGTTCTTTTCCTTGTCGCCTTCATTGAAGTTTGTATATACATCGGGAGTATAGAATGTAACCTCTCCGTCTTTTCTTTCACATATATTCTTGAGAGTACCGTACAGAACATCATCTCTGGTAAGATCGTTAAAATCTTCGTTTGTTCCGACAACGGGTCTGAAGTCGCTCTTGTTGACGATCATAATTCTGTCGATTCTGACATTTGGATTGTCGGCAGAAGCTATATTTGAATATATAGCCAAAGCGTCTGTAGTTGTAGGATTTTTTTCCTTGTCGAAGCTCAGTATATCCGGATTGTCGGCTATCTGCTTTGCACTCGCCGAAATTATACGGAAATACTCCGATATGTTATATGTCTGATTTTCAGCCATAGATTGCGCTGTCTGCTTGTAATTCTTCATGGCAAGTTTATTCATCTCGACATCTGCGATACAAGCAAATGCAACAGACGGAATGATTACAAAGCACGCAAGTACCGTGATCAGTAAGCTCTTGATTTTCATAAAAAAATAACCAACCTTTCCCACGTCTTTTACGGTATATTCCTATCCTTTACGGACGATGGTCATACTAATTCTCAGGATATTATATCATATTTTTGTCTGATAGTAAAGCGTTTGTAGCGATTTTATTAGATTTCACTAATACAAAGCGGCTCGTTTTGTGCAAAAAAGCGAATTTGTGTAATTGCTTAACCGAAAACCGTTTCAGCAATTGAAAAACTGGTGTTTCACTTATAATTATGCGGTGCCTTTGAATCGGCAGGTATGAAAACAGGTCTTGGCTTCCCGCTAATATTCCCCGTACTGCTCGTTATCGGTATGATATTCTTTAATTATAGGAGAAAACGCAGATTATCCTGACTTCTCGCATTTTTCCTTTACAAACCCCATAAAATATGTTAAAATATGAATTTGGAATACTGTTTTTAAACGTTTTAAGATAAAATGAATTTACAGGAAAATTGCGAATGAAAATTGATCAGATAAAAATGGGCTCGCTCCTCTCATATCTGTCGCTGATACTTGGTACGGTTGTTTCGCTTGTCTACACGCCTATAATGATAGAAAGGCTCGGACAAAGCGAATACGGCGTTTACTCCATAGTTCTGCCTATGGTATCGTATCTCAATCTTTTCAGCTTCGGTCTTGGCAGTGCGTACACAAGATTCTATACAAGATACAAGGAAGCGAACGACAAATACAATATGGCAAAGCTGAACGGTATGTTCCTTGTCATATACTCCCTGCTCGGCGTACTTGTGCTGATAGTCGGATTTACGATAGCCGCAAACCCCCGTCTTGCATTCGGTCAGAAGCTGACGGAAGAGGAGATAGAGCTTGCCGTAAGACTTATGTATATTATGACCGTCACAGCGGCGGTCAGCTTTCCGCTGAGCGTATTTGAATCGAATACTATGGTCAACGAGCGGTACATTTTTCTTAAACTGCTTGCCATAGTAAAGTCGGTAATCAACCCCCTGCTTATAATACCCCTTCTGATGATAGGGCTTCGCTCTGAGGCTATAGCGTATATGAGCCTTGCCTTCACGCTGTTTTCGGGCTTGCTGAATATCATATACTGCAACAAAAAGCTTGCTATACGGTTTTATTTCCGTGACTTTGATTTCAAGCTGCTCAAATCAATGTTCAAGTTCACAGGCTGGGTATTTGTCGGCATTGTGGTCGATCAGCTAAACTGGAGCGTCGATAAGCTCCTGCTTGCATGGATGCACGGCTCGAACGAGGTAGCGACCTACAACGTAGCATCACAGCTTAACATCTACTATATGTCTATGGCTACCACATTTTCGGGAATTCTCACCCCGAGAGTTCATCAGATGGTGGCAAATAAAGTCCCCGACAAGCAGATAAGCGATCTGTTTATCCGTGTCGGACGCTTTCAGTTTACCATCCTCACAATGATTCTGTTCGGATTCGTGGCGGTAGGTTATCCCTTCGTTCTTCTGTGGGCAGGTGAAGCCAACGCAAACGCATTTGTTATTGCGCTTTTGTTGTTCATACCGACTATTCTTCCGAGTATTCAGAATCTCGGTATCGAAATTCTGCGAGCAAAAAATATGCACAAATTCCGTTCGCTTGTATATGTGCTTGTCGCCGTGCTTAATATAGTGATAAGTATACCGCTGTGCGCCCTTTTCGGTGCCGTCGGTGTGGCGATAGGTACGGCTATCCCTGTTTTTATCGGCAACGGACTTATAATGAACTGGTATTACAATAAATATATCGGACTTGATATTCCGAGATTCTGGAGGAGGATTACAGCGCTTCTTCCATCGCTTGTCGTTCCTGCGATAGCGGCGATACTGATTGCCTGCCTTGCTCACGCTTCGGGCTATCTCGGAATACTGTTCTGGGGCGTTATCTACGTTGTGATATTTATAGTATCGGTATGGCTTATAGGACTTACTCCGAGAGAAAAGGAGATCGTAACTTCTCCGCTTAAGCGCATAATATATAAGATATTATCAAAGTTACTCAGATTATAAACAAGAGGTTTTGTAAATGACAAAGTTAAAGACATTCTTCCGCAGGCTGTTTGCAGGCAGCTTTAAACGTATGTTCGGCTATATCGGAACGATTCATAAGGAAACGGGCAAGAACAGATTCATAATGTTCTTTGATATGATATGGTGCATTTTCCGTTATTCTGTCGGCTATATGGATTACCGTGTGTTCGGCTTTGCAAATATTAAAGGCAAAAACAGACGCACGTTTATGACAATGAACGATAATATAACCATCTCAAAGCGTTGCAATGACAGGACGTATTTTCATATATTCGATAACAAATCCGAATTCGATGAGGCGTTCAGGGAATACATCGGCAGAGATTTTCTGAATCTTGAAAAAGCAACGGCGGACGATCTGCGTGAATTCTGCAAGGGTCGTGAAACTGTATTTGCAAAGCCTGTAAATCAGTTCGGCGGCGAGGGCATAACCAAGGAAACAGTAACTCCCGACACCGATTATGAGGCGCTTTACAAGCGTCTTTGCGACAACAAGCAATATCTTGTCGAAGAAACGATAAAGCAGAATGAACAGATGGACAGGCTCAGCCCGTCGTCCATCAATACGATCCGTATGGTGACCCTTCTGCACGAAGGCAAGGTACATTTTATGTATGCTCTTGTCCGTATGAGCAACGGCACTAACTGTGTTGACAATATCTGCAGCGGCGGTATGTATGTTTCGATAGGCGCAGACGGCGTGATACACAAGAATGCCTACTGTGACGCTACCGGCGTATATTACGAGGAACACCCTTTTACACATACAAAATTCAACGGCTTTGAAATCCCAATGTTCAGTGAAGCGGTCGAAATGTGCAAAAAGGCGGCTCTTGTAGTACCGCAGGTCGGCTACATAGGCTGGGACGTTGCGATAACTCCAACAAGACCTGTTCTGGTGGAAGGAAACACCCTGCCGAGCTACGATATGTGCCAGAATTACGGTCACATCGACAATAAGACAGGAGTCAAGCCCAGATTTATCGAAATACTTGGTGAAGAATATTTCAAATGATACGACTTTTAAAACGGTGAGCGTACAGTGTGCGCTCACCGTTTTTTGTTTACCCGTCCGCCGTGAAAACCATACCCTCACTCTTGACAAAGGGTATCCTGTATGCTATAATTGCCTTTGTTCTAAATAGAACGATTGCTTAAAAAGGGGTTGACGATTTGTTTTTCCGGGATCACCACAGGACGATTACCTGTTATTATGAAAAGCTGACCGGTGCGGTCTGCGATAAATACGATCTTACGCAAATGGAATATGACATATTGATGTTCCTGCACGATAATCCGCAGTATAATACCGCCGCCGAAATCGTTAAGATACGCAGATCCACCAAATCGCACGTTTCCACCTCGCTTAGAATGCTCGAAGAAAAGGGACTCATAGAGAAAAGACAAAGCGAGGATAACAAAAAGCACATTGCTATTATTCTTTTGGATAAAGCGAAAACTATAGTAAATGAAGGCACCGCCGTTCAGAAGCAGTTCGCAAGGGATATACTGGACGGACTTTCCGAAGAGGAAATGGATATGTGCAAGGCGATATTCGAAAAAATTTACGAAAATGCGGAAAAACGTCTGAAACAATTTAAATGATCGGAGAAGACAGAAATGTTTAAAGTTAAAAAGAGGACGCTTTTATTGATAGCTGGTATTGTATGGCTTATTGCCGGATTCAATGTCGCAAGGCTCGGAGTATTGTCTTATCTTGTTATCGAGAGGCAATGGTTTATGTATCTGCTGTCGGTAGTTGTATTTGTCGCTTTCGGAATGATGTTCCTTAAAATGAGCGGTAAGCACACAAGAAGAATACTCGGATATGAAGACCGCCGCCCGTTCTGGCATTTCTTCGACCTTAAGGCATATATTATTATGGCATGTATGATGGGCGGAGGAATAGGGCTGAGAGAAGCAGGAGTATTCCCCGATGTCTTTGTGGGATTTTTCTATACCGGACTTGGCTGTGCGCTGGCATCGGCAGGAATATCTTTTATCGTAAATTTCATAAGATACGATAAACTTGTCTGAAAATTTATACGGCAGGGCAGAATGCCTCAGCCGGTAACAAGCAGTATGCGAATATGACGAATCAGCCCGTGCATCCTGCCGAGCTTGTATATTATTAATTGGAAATTTCGACAGTGCCTTGTCGCATCCCTGTAAGGATGATTTAAGCAGGCTAAAATTACTTGCCCGTAACATTCCGGATATAATAAGAACCCCCTTGTCGCTTGACAAGGGGGTTCGTTGTTATTTGATTTAACCGAAGATATTCAGAAGAACACCTGCGGCAACGGCAGAACCGATAACACCTGCAACGTTCGGTCCCATAGCGTGCATGAGAAGGAAGTTTGAGGGGTTTTCCTTAGAGCCGACCGTCTGTGAAACACGGGCAGCCATAGGAACAGCGGATACACCTGCTGAACCGATAAGGGGGTTTATCTTGCCGCCTGAGAGCTTGTTCATAAGCTTTGCAAGTAACAGACCGCCTGCTGTACCGAAGCAGAATGCGATAAGTCCGAGTGCAACTATCATAAGGGTCTTTACTGTCAGGAAGTTTTCGGCTGTTGCTGTAGCACCTACAACAGTACCGAGCATTATAGTGATAATGTTCATCAGTTCGTTTGATGCTGTCTTTACAAGTCTGTCAACAACACCGCTCTCTCTGAAGAGGTTACCGAGCATCAGCATACCAACAAGGGGAGTAGCGTCGGGAACGATGAAAGCAACGATAAGCGTAACTGCTACAGGGAATATTATCTTTTCTCTCTTTGTAACGGGACGTAAGCTCTCCATTACAATGGCACGTTCCTTCTTTGTTGTGAGCAGCTTCATTATAGGAGGCTGGATTACGGGAACGAGCGCCATATATGAGTATGCGGCAACCGCTATCGAGCCGAGTAGCTGCGGAGCCAGCTTTGAAGTAAGGAATATCGCCGTAGGTCCGTCCGCACCGCCTATGATACCTATTGAAGCGGCTTCTTTAAATGAGAAGTCGACACCTTCAATACCCGTAAGGCTGAATGCGCAGGCACCGAGGAAGGTTACGAAGATACCAAGCTGTGCAGCTGCACCGAGCAGTAAGCTCTTGGGGTTTGCTATCAGAGGACCGAAGTCTGTCATACAGCCGATACCTAAGAATATCAGCGGAGGGAATATCTGAAGCTTAACACCGAGATACAGTATATCGAGCAGACCGCCGTTATGAAGCACCTCGCCGTAGTTGACACCATTTTCGGCAAAGTTCGCCGCTATCGCAGGGTCAGGGCTGATACCGAACATTTCCGGGTGGAACATATTCGCACCGGGAATATTGGTAAGCATCATACCAAAGGCGATAGGCAGTAACAGCAGAGGTTCAAACTTTCTTACTATCGCAAGATACATAAGTAAGAATGAAACGGCTATCATAAATCCCTGCTGTAGGGTTATGTTACAGAAGCCCGATTTTTGTGCAAGCGCAACAAGGGCATTCCGGAAAACGTCTAAAATTTCCATCTTGTTCTCCTTTTATTTGATCTGAGCTTTAAAACGAACGGGTATTCTCGTTTACACCCGCATTGCCCCAGCTTGAACGAGGCTGTTTCTCGGCACGTTTGATTCTCTTGATTGCATAGGTCTTTCCGTCACCTGCCGTATAAGCGGCGATTGCGGCTGAAATAACAGCAATAACCTCATCATCGTTCTCGTCCTCTTCGATAAGCTCAACAGGAGCGGGAGCCGGTGCAGGCTGAGCGACTGTCTGGTCAGGCTTAGCATCCTTTTTCTTCTTGTTTCCCAGATTGCAGAAGAAGGAAATGATGTAAAGCAGTCCTATAAGCAGTCCTAAGATCAGGAAAACAACAACCATACCGGTAATTACCGTTGCCCACATACCGCTTATGTTTTCAGCGGCTGTCTTTTCGGTGATTATCGCCATAGTACGCAGTAAATTGTCCGTCATGCATAATTCTCCATTCTTAATTGTTCTCGCAATGCAGTGCCGTTTTTTGAGCATAACGGCATAGCATAAAACTAATATAATTATACCTTATTTCAGATTTAAATTCAACGCTTTTCTTTGTAGATTTTTTAACAAATTTTCTTGATGAATTATGTGTATTTTTAGCGTAATTTTAGATAATATCACAAAAACGCAGTCGAAAGCCGTGTATCGTACTGTTAATGATGTATGAAGTGTTGCCGGAAAATCAAAAGGTGCCGCAAAAACGGCACCTCAATTCTTAATATTTATCGTTTGCGTCCTCTGTAAACTCATTTTCCGAATTTACAGCCGTGTCAAAATGCGAGATTCCTATAGATTTCGATTTCTTTTGTGCAGGAGCCTCCGTTTTGGCTTTTTCTGTTTTGAAGTCGGCAGATATGGCTTTTATTGCCGATTCGCTGTTTTTCTTCTTGTTTTCGGTTGTGCTTTCGGTTTTCTTTATCTGCGTATTCGCAACCGGCTTGCTTTCGTTTTTCTTTATCTGCGTACTTGCAACAGGCTTGCTTTCGTTTTTCTTTATCTGCGTGCTTGCAACAGGCTTGCTTTCGTTTTTCTTTATCTGCGTATTTGCAACAGGCTTGCTTTCAGGCGCTTTTTTATCTGTGATTATATCCGCAGGCTTGCCTTTGACAGCAGGTTTATCGGCTTTTATTTCTTTAGCCTCCGCTGTGGTTTTCTTTATTTCCTGCTTGCTTTTTACCGGCTTTTCCTTGTCACGCTTTGGCTCGGACGGCTTTTTAGCTTCCGTGCTATCTGCTTTTTCCGGTTTTGCCGAAGCTGTTTTCTCGCTTTCGGCAGCCTTGCCTGCGGCTTTCACAGGTTCTTCCGCAATCGTCTTTTTGCTTAATTTGAATTTGCTTACCATACCGTCAAGGATAGTCGCCTGTGAAGATAATTCTTCTGCTGATGCGGCGCATTCTTCGCTTGTAGCGGAGTTTGTCTGTACAACGGAGGAAATCTGATCGACACCTGCTGTTATCTGAGATATAGCTGTCGCCTGTTCTTCGCAGGCTGTTGAAATATCCTCAATCAGATCAGCCGTCTGCGTGGTGGTTTCAACGATAAGAGCCAGCGTTTGCGCCGTATCGTTTGCGATTGCTGTACCGTCCTCTACCGCCTTGATAGAATCCCCGATAAGCGTTGTGGTATCGCTTGCCGCCTGTGCGACCTTGCCTGCAAGATTTCTTACCTCGTCCGCAACTACGGCAAAGCCCTTGCCGGCTTCTCCCGCTCTTGCCGCTTCAACGGCGGCATTGAGTGCAAGAATATTCGTCTGGAACGAAATATCGTCGATGGCTCTTATGATATTTGCTATCTGCTTTGAAGTATCGTCTATCTTGTGCATAGCCTCAAGCAGAACATTCATCTTCTCATTTCCCGAATCAACAAGCTTTGCGGCTTGTTCGGAATTCTTGGCTGCGTCGCCTGCTCTTGCGGCATTGCGGTTTACCTTTTCGGATACTTCCGCAAGCGAAGCGGAAAGCTCTTCCACAGAAGCCGCCTGCCTTGTAGCACCCTCCGAAAGATTTGCGGCGGCGGATGATACCTGCTCCGCACCGTTCGATACCTGAACGCCTGCTGTGCTGATACCGCTCATCGTCTTGTTGAGTGAGAGCATTATTCTTTCGTATGAAGCTCTCAGCTTTGCAAAATCACCAATATAAACATCGGCGGGAGAATATGTAAGATCGCCGTTTCCGAGTGCGGCGAGCATATTGTCAAGGTCTGTGATAATTGCGTTTATCTGTGTTGTTATCTGATTCGTGCTTTCGCTGAGCTGGCTTATTTCCTTGTCGATATTTTTGCCGAAGTCGAGCGGCTCGGCATGAAGATTTCCCTGTGAAAGCGTCACTATCCTGTCAGAGCAGAGCTTGACGGGCTTGATTACCTTCTTGACTATCGTGAGGATCACCAGTACCGATACGACAAAGCAGATAACAGCTACCGCAGTTCCTATACACAGCGACATTTTTATGCTGTCCGTGTATTCCGACGGGGTAGCGACAACAAGACAGCTCCATCCTTCCGTATTCGCAATAGGAGCATAGGTGACATATTTATCCACGCCGTCAAGCGTAACCTCCGCAAAGCCTTTTTCGCCTTTTATGGCATTGCTTATGCAGTCTGCTATGCCCTGATATGAGCTGTCCGCCTGCGCAAGCGTCTTGTAGTTTATACGCTCTGTCAGCTTGGTTTCATCGGGATACGCAATTATCGTACCCGTCTGGTCTATCGCCATGGCATAGCCTGTTTCGCCTATTTTCGTCTGACCTATAACGGCTGAGAATGTGTTCATGTCAACACACGCCATAAGTACGCTTCTGAGCGTTGTATTGTCACTGTCGAACATAGGTATCGCAACGTCCATAAGAACATGCTTCAGATCCTTTGCGGCATAAGGCTCGCCCTGTGCTGTTTTTTTGGTTTCCACGGCTTTTTTGAAGCTCTCGTTTTCCGAGTAATCAAGCGTTTCGGCATAGAAACACTTGCCGTTCGTATTCACGATCTTAATATCGGTCAGCATAGGGTTCTTTGTAAGTATCGAGAAGCACTTTGTGGAAAGAGTACCCGTATCCGTCAGATCGTCAAATCCCGAATCATACGCAATCTGCTGCAGCTCCGCAGTGATGGAGCTGAGCTGATTGGAAACGGTATTCGAAGACATATCAGCAACCTCGGTCAGCTGACTTTTCAGCGACTCCTGTAAAAAGTTGTAGTTTATGCCTATATTCACACCGCCGACGATAAGGAGCGAGCCGCCTACCGCAAGACACATCCATTTGAATATCCTGCCTGTGAGCGATTTACGCTTTTTCTGCACCTGCTTTGCACCGTCGGAGATTTTGTCAAATTCTTTTGATATATCCTTTTTAGCTGACATTAGCTTGTCCTCCCGGATTTGTTATGTTGTATGTTATTACTAAATCATACCACATTATAAGAGTAAAGTCAAATGAATGAAGCATTTTCTACTGCAGTTTTCACAACTGCGATAAAAATTGAATTGTGGAATTGTTTATTCTGCACATATTTATCATTGCTCAGCTTGCCGCTGTTATTTCGTATGCCTGTTTATGTACTTGCTGTGCAGCTTTGAGTACATTATCTTCTGACCCGTGTAAAGCCCGTAGTAGCCCGATAAAATATAGCTTACCGAGCAGGCGGCGGCAAAGAATATTATGCCCTCTCCGCCGAAAAGCTCAATGCTGAGTAAAAGCGAGGTTACAGGGCAGTTTACCACGCCGCAGAACAGCGAAACAAGTCCGAGTGCGGCAGTGAACTGAGGCGGCAGACCGACCAGTGTTCCGAACAGATTTCCGAATGTAGCGCCTATGAAAAATGACGGAACTATCTCTCCGCCCTTGTAGCCGCCTGCAATGGTTATCACAGTGAACAACAGCTTCAGTGCGAATGCTTCTGGGCGTGTATTGCCTGACATAGCGTCAGCAATGATATTCATTCCCGCTCCGTTGTAATCCGTTCCGAATACAGCGGTCAGTATTACTATCGCACAGCCGCATACGAAAATTCTGATATAGTTGTTCTTGATTTTTGCCGATAACAGCTTTGACAGCTTATGGAGCGAATAGCAGAAGACGACGCTTAGCAATGCCGTGCCTACGCCGAGTATCATCGCAAACGCTATGTTCATAACGGAAATATCCGGTATCACTACTTTATATGTCACCGGCACTATTCCGAACAGGCGAGAAATTCCCAGCGCAACCGCCGCAGAGAAAAAGCACGGCACGATAGCCGAGTAGTAAAACACTCCTACGCTGATAACCTCCATAGCGAAGAATGTTGCAGTGACGGGAGTACCGAACAGCGCTGAAAAAAGTCCGCTCATTCCGCACATTACCAGAAGATTGCCGTTGCGTTCATCCATCTTGAGAATTCTCGCTATTTCCGCCGACAGCCCTCCGCCTATCTGGAGCGCCGCACCCTCACGACCTGCCGAACCGCCGAACAGGTGAGTGATGAAGGCGGATATGAAAATAAGAGGAGCCATTCTGACCGGTATTTTTCCCTCGGTTCTGATTGAGGTGATTATTATATTGGTGCCGGGGTCGTTTTTCAGACCGCAGATACTGTAGAGGAAAACTATTACAAGACCTGCGACCGGCAGGAAGTATACCATAAATGAATGCCCTGTGCGGAATTCTGTTGCAAACTCCATGCAAAGATGGAACAGCGAGCCGATAACGCCACAGCAAATGCCCGTTATTCCCGACAGCAAAAGCCACTTGAAAAATGTTTTAAGCGTTATGTAGAGCCTTTCACTGCGGATACGCAGATGATTAAGCAGTTTGTTCATAATTATATCTGACCCTCTCTGACGGAAACTTCTGCTGATGACAACGTGTGCATATCTCCGTTTTCATCTCTTACTATCAATCTTGCATTTTTATCAATGTCAACGGCGGTAGCATAATATTCCGCATTTGACGATATGACCCTTATCCGCTTTCCAAGCACGACCGAATAGCTTTTGTACTCTTCTGTCAGCTTATCTACGGACATACGTTCGCATATATCGAAGAAGTTGTTCAGTATTTCGGCGGCGAGAGCGCATTTCAGTTCATTTCCCACCGCTTCTTCGGAATAAAGGCTTGAGGCAATATCGGAAATCTCGGACGGGAAACCGCCTTTCGGACGGCTGATATTGATACCGAGTCCCATTACGGCATATTGCAGGCTTCCGCTTTCAAAGTCGGTGACCGCTTCGGTGAGGATACCGCAGATTTTTTTGCCGTTCAGCATTATATCGTTTATCCACTTGATACCGGCTTTTATTCCGCATACCTTTTTGATGGCTCTTACAACCGATACAGCCGCACCTGTGGTAATGAAGAACGCTTTGTCGGCTTTGAAATCGGGGCGGAGAAGCACAGACATATAAATGCCTGTGTCAGCAGGCGAGTAGAAGCTCTTTCCGTGTCTGCCTCTGCCTTCGGTCTGCTCGTTTGCAATAAGAACGGTTTTGCTTGGTGCGCCGTTTTCAGCGGATATGCGGAGCAGGGTATTTGTGGATGTGACAGTATCCTTTATCGTAATATCGGCGTCGGCGGCAGATTTTTTCAGCAGCTGCCTTATGCGAAGAATACCGTAGCGTGTGAAATCGTCCGTTTCGCCGCCCGAAAGCAGATAACCCTTGTTCTGCGCCGCATCAATTATAAATCCGTCCGCTCTTAAAGAGTTGATGGCTTTCCAGACAGCGTTACGACTGACGTAAAGCTGCTTTGAAATTTCTTCGCCGGAAACGAAATTTCCTTTACTGCTCATAAGTATAAGCAGGACTTGTTCTTTCAATTTCATAATAAGTTTTTACCTTTCGCTGTCACCCTGCGGATTTTAAGGTTGACAATACGGATGTTCAAAACCGCAGAATATATCTGCGGTCAGAGGTATCAATTACAGCTTTTCGAGCATATCGGTCGTTTCGTCAAGCCAATCTCCGTCATAAAGCTCGATAAGGCCCTTATCGCAGGCGGCGGCTAATTTCGGGTTGATAGGCATTCTTGCTATATTCTTTATGCTGTATTTTGCGGCAACTTCGTCTATATGACTTTCACCGAATATACTGTGACGTGACTTGCAGTCGGGGCATTCGAAATATGACATATTTTCAACTATACCGAGTACGGAAACGTCCATCATTTCAGCCATTTTAACAGCCTTGCCGACGATCATCGAAACCAGCTCCTGAGGAGAGGTTACAACAATAATTCCGTCAACGGGAAGTGACTGGAACACGGTAAGCGGTACGTCGCCCGTTCCGGGAGGCATATCGACAAACATATAATCAACATCGTTCCAGATTACGTCAGTCCAGAACTGCTTTACTGTATTTGCGATAACAGGGCCTCTCCATACAACAGGGTCTGTTTCATCGGGCAGAAGCAGGTTAACAGACATGACCTCAATACCGGTCTTTGTCATAACGGGGTAGATGCCGTTGTTGTCGCCGGTAGCTTTTCCGTGAAGACCGAACGCCTTCGGGATAGACGGACCTGTTATATCTGCGTCAAGAACTGCCGTCTTGAAGCCTTTTCTCTGCATAGCTACGGCAAGAAGAGATGTGACCATAGACTTACCTACGCCGCCCTTACCGCTGACAATTCCTATAACCTTCTTTATATGTGACAGCTCGTGGGGCTTTTCAAGAAAGCTCTGAGGTGTCTTTCTTTCACCGCAGTTCTGTGAACATGAACTGCAATCGTGAGTACATTCGCTCATAAAATCGTTTCCTTTCAATCGGCGAAAGCCGTTTATTCTGTGTTTATTCTGATAGTATACCACTATCGCATTCAAAAATCAAGGCGGATATCAAGGCAAAACCGCACAATTAACGGCTGTCGCCTTTGCCGCACGCTAAGCTTGCATATTTTCCGCCATCTTGCACAAATTTCGCTTGACAGGCGTCGCCTGCCCGCACTCAATTTATACAATCTGACGAAAAATTTACTAAGCAATCGCACGACAATAATTATGCGGTATTGCCTTAAAAGAGTAAATCAGTCCGTTTTTGAACAAAACAAAACCGCCGGAACGGTCCGGCGGTTCAGATCGCTTTTAATTAATCGTGGTGGCAACCGCAGTCGCATTCCTCGTCCTCTAAGCAGCTGAGATCAAATTCAAGATTTTCTCCGCAGTTAGGGCAGGGGATCTCACCCGACTGAATTACGTCGAAATCAACTGTGATAGTGTTTCCGCAGTTAGGGCAGGTTACTTCGTACATATCGTCGTCATAATCGTCCTCATCGCAGCATTCGTCACAATCACAATCATCGTAATCGTCTTCTTCGTCACCGTAAACGACATCTTCAAGGCAGTCAACGCTTTCTTCCATATCGGTCATAACGTCTGCAACATCGTTCAGTTCTTCGTCAATATCGCCGAGTGTCAGTGCAATATCGTCAAGAACGTCAACGATAGCTGCAAGCACTTTGCCTTCCTTAGTTGAATCATCAACACCCAGACCTTCTGCAAGTCCCTTGATGTATGATACCTTTTCTGCAACTGTCATAGTAAAAATCCTCCTTTTACTGTCTGCAATTACTTCAAGCAACCGTTATATGATTACTTGTTTGTTACACGCTCCATATATTCGCCTGTTCTTGTATCGATACGGATTATATCTCCGATCTCAACGAACAGAGGAACACGGATTTCAGCGCCTGTTTCAAGAGTAGCGGGTTTAGTTACGTTTGTAGCTGTATCGCCTCTGAAGCCGGGGTCTGTATCTGTGATTTCAAGCTCTACAAAGTTGGGAGGCTCTACACCGAAAACCTTGCCCTTATATGAAAGAACTTTACATACCATATTTTCCTTTACGAACTTGAAGTTGTCCGAAAGCTCTGCCTTGTTTATCGGCACGTCCTCGTATGTCTCTGAATCCATGAAGTGATAGAGATCGCCGTCGTTGTAGGTGTACTCCATGTCTTTTCTTTCAACATAAGCTGTGGGGAACTTAGCTGTGGGGTTGTAGGACTTTTCAACTACCGAGCCGGTAATTACGTTTCTGATCTTGGTTCTGACGAAAGCGGCACCTTTACCGGGCTTTACGTGCTGGAACTCAATGATCTGCATTACGTTGCCGTCCTCTTCAAAGGTCATACCGTTTCTGAAATCGCCTGCTGTGATCATATTTTAAAATACCTCCGTATATTTTATCGGGTTTATGCGGAAAAATACCGCCGCTGAAAGCCGTTTTTGTTTTTTATCTCTCAGCCCCATATTCTATCTATTATATTTTACATTATTCCCGCCGTAATTGCAATACCTTTTTGAAACCTTTTTGAAATTTTTTTGCTTTTCGCTTTTGCTTTGGTTCTTAATTACGGTTTTATACTTTTAAAATAGATTATTTAAATAGCGGACTGTCGATAAACTGATTCTTATTAAAGCCACACAGTGAAATATATTGCCAACACCGCCGCTAACACTTTCCGTACCGACAAGGCGTTAATAATTTCGTGAGTATATCTGTACAACTGCACTGACATTGACTCTTCAAAAAAACGCCACTAACCTGAGATATATGTACTAACCTGCGGACGTGTAGC